>OIZE01002309.1_pt1 | contig 10304 bp, 8 predicted proteins | sample 1588421 | NCBI WGS metagenome assembly OIZE01 (sample SAMN03283251) | human gut metagenome | biome: human-associated habitat; material: feces | host: Homo sapiens | place: USA | collected 2013
AGTCAGAGAACGGGGACAGACCTTAGACGTGCGGCGTTTGAAAAGATACAGGAGTTTTCTTTCCATAATATTGATACCTTTTCCACACCGTCTTTGATTACCCGTCTAACGAATGACATCACACAGATTCAGCTGGTGATTATGATCTGTCTGCGGATGCTGGTGCGTTCTCCCTTGCTCTGCATCGGCAGTATCATTATGGCATTTTCCATAAACGCAAAAATTGCGGGCATGTTTTTGATTGTGGTGGTTTTGCTTGCTGTTGCAGTTTATCTGATTCTGCGTGTGGCAATTCCAAAATTCAAGCTAGTGCAGGAAAAGCTCGATAAGGTAAATACAGTAATGCGGGAATGTCTTGCAGGGATTCGCGTGGTAAAAGCCTTTGTGCGCCATGATTATGAAGTCGAAAAATTTAATGAGGCCAATCAGGATTATAAAGAAACCACCGTCAGTGCGTTTCGCATGATGCTTTTGATGTCTCCTGTAATGATGATTTTGGTAAACGGCACAATCATCGGGATTCTTTGGTTTGGTGGCTTACAGACGCAGGCAGGAAGTATGCGTGTGGAGGAAATCATGGCTTGCATTACCTATTTGATGCAGATGATGATGGCAGCAATGCTTCTGGCGATGAACTTTATGTTTATTTCCAGAGCAAAAATTTCTACAGACCGTCTGGAAGAAATTCTGGATACGGTTGTAGATATTGCAGACCCCAAGGAACCCAAGCAACCGGCAAGAGCAGAGGGGCGTGTGGAATACCGCCATGTTTCCTATCGCTATAAGCTTGGCAGCGGTGACCCTGTTCTGGATGATATCAGCTTTACGGCAGAGCCGGGGCAGACTGTCGGGATTCTGGGCGAAACAGGCTCCGGCAAATCAACTCTTGTGAACCTTCTGCCCCGATTGTATGACGTAACGGACGGACAGATTCTGGTGGATGGGATTGATGTGCGCGATTATGCGATTCACGATTTGCGTAAGCGTGTTGCCGTTGTTCTGCAGGAGACCATTCTATTCTCCGGTACAATTCGTGAAAATATTAAGTGGGGCAAGCCTGATGCAACCGATGAGGAAATCATTGCGGCGGCAAAAGCGGCGCAGGCGCATGATTTTATTATGGAACTGCCCGATCAATATGATACGGAGCTGGGGCAGAGGGGTGTCAATGTTTCGGGTGGACAGAAGCAGCGTATTTCCATCGCAAGAGCATTGATTCAGAACCCGAATATTATTATTTTTGATGACAGCACCAGTGCAGTCGATTCCCTGACGGAAAAACGGATTCGGCAGGCGATGAAAACCTCTCACAGCGGCTGTACGAAGTTCATCATCGCGCAGCGCATCAGCTCTGTTCGGGATGCAGATAAGATTCTGGTTCTTGGCGGCGGCAAAATCGTTGCAGAAGGTAACCATAAATATCTTATGGAAACTAGCACGGAATATCAGGAAATCCTTGCCTCTCAGATGAAGAAGGGAGTGATGGCAGATGGCGAATGAAAATACAAGAAAACGCCCCGGCGGTCCCGGCGGACCGAGAGGAATGTTTGCGCACGGGAAACCGAAAAACACAGGAAAGACCATCCTTCGTCTCTGCGGCTACCTCGTAAGATTCTGGCCTTTGATTCTGATTTCCGTTATCTGTATTGCACTTACAACCCTTGGTACGGTTTACGCAACCAGCCTGATTGGTGTTGCGATTGATAAATATATTTCCGTATTCGATTTTACAGGACTTTGGAGGATTTGTCTGGAGCTGCTGCTGATTTATCTGACAGCCTCTTTTGCAACATGGCTTTACAGCTATCTGATGTTGAAGGTAGGGCAGGAAACGGTTGCGACGCTCCGCAGGGAAATTTTTGAAAAATTCCAAAGACTGCCTCTGAAATATTTTGACAAAACCACACATGGTGAACTAATGAGCCGTGTAACAAATGATGTTGATAATATTTCCATGTGCCTGAACAGCAGCATTTCGCAAATTCTGCAAAGTATCCTGACCGTTATCGGCACCTTTGCCATGATGCTCTATCTGAGTATTCCGCTGACAATTGCGACCATTGTAACCATTCCGTTAATGCTTCTTGTGACAAAATGGGTAACAAGCCATTCCAGAAAATACTTCAAGGCAAAGCAAGAGGAGCTTGGTAAGCTGAACGGGCATATTGAAGAAATCATTTCCGGACAGAAGGTTGTAAAGGTATTCAGCCGTGAGGAAGAAGAAATTCATAAATTTGAAAAGCTGAACGATGCACTGCTTGCAAAAAGCGTACGCGCGGAGGTTTTCTCCGGCTCCATCGGGCCTATTATGACGGCAATCAATAACATGACCTACGCCATTGTGGTTGCGGTCGGCGGGATTCTGATGGTTATCGGCAACGGCATGACATTGGGGATTATCTCCAACTTCATCATTTATTCCAAGCAGTTTGCAAGACCGCTGACGGAACTTGCCAATCAGGTGAATACGATTCTCTCTGCTATGGCAGGGGCGGAGCGTGTGTTTGAGGTTCTGGATGAGGAGGAAGAAAAGCCTGATGCTCCCGATGCTTACGAAATGGGCAAAATTGAAGGGGATGTTGAACTAACGGATGTCAGCTTCTCCTATGAGAAAGAACATCCCATTTTGAAGCACATCAACCTCTATGCAAGGCCAGGGCAGACCATTGCCTTTGTCGGCCCGACCGGCGCAGGAAAAACTACAATTATTAACCTGCTGACGCGTTTTTACGATATCGACAGCGGCTCCATCACCATTGACGGGCATGATATTTATCAGACCAAGCGGGACAGCCTGCGTTCTGCCTTGAGTATCGTTTTGCAGGATACCTATCTTTTTACCGACTCTATCAAGGAGAATATTCGTTATGGCAGACTGAACGCAACAGACGAGGAAATCAAGGCAGCGGCAAAGCTTGCCAATGCACATGAATTTATCCGCAGACTGCCTGATGGCTATGATACCATGCTGACGGACGGCGGCGGCAACCTCAGTCAGGGGCAGCGGCAAATGATTTCCATTGCACGCGCTATTCTTGCCAATCCATCCGTGCTGATTCTGGATGAAGCAACCAGCAGTGTGGACACCCGTACAGAGGTGAAAATTCAGGAGGCAATGCACAACCTGATGAAGGGCAGAACAAATTTTGTGATTGCGCACCGCTTAAGTACCATCAAGGATGCGGATTTAATCGCCGTTGTAGAGCATGGGGAGATTATCGAAAGAGGCAATCACGAGCAGCTGATGGCGAAAAAGGGCTTTTATTATAACCTGTATACAAATCAGTTTGACCAAAATGAAGCAGTATAACAAAAACCCTGCATAATGTAGATTGTATTCTTTTAAAAATTCCCCAAAAATGCTTGATTTATTTTGGTGAATATGATATAAATGTATTTGTATAAAGACACTGATGAGGAAAAATAAGCTTTTTCATTTTCTTACAGAGAGCCGTCGGTTGGTGCGAGGGGGCAGAAAAGAGAAGCAAAACTGGCCTCTGAGTTCTGTTCTGAAAATGTATGACATGAGTAGGATGCAGCGGCAGCCACCGTTATCGGTTTTGAGCGTGCTTGCTTTTTCGGCAGGCAAACTAGAGTGGTAACACGGAGTATCCCTTCGTCTCTAACTGAGACGAAGGGATTTTTAGGTTTCACAAACAAGAAAAATCAAAAAACACTGTTTTTTAAGGAGGAATTTACTATGGAAAGTCGCTATGATTTCAGAATGATTGAAAAAAAATGGCGTGCAGAATGGGAAAAAAATCCCATCAACAAGGAGGATGCTGTAAAACCCAAATTTTATTGTCTGGATATGTTCCCTTATCCTTCCGGTTCCGGTCTGCATGTAGGTCACTGGAGAGGGTATGTGCTTTCCGACGTTGTCAGCCGTTATAAGGTGCTGCAGGGCTATCAGGTATTGCATCCCATGGGCTGGGACGCTTTCGGTCTGCCCGCAGAAAACTATGCAATCAAAACGAATACACACCCCAGAGTTTCCACAGATGCGAATATCAAAAACGCAAAAAGACAGCTGCATGAAATTTCTGCAATCTATGACTGGGATAAGGAAGTAGATACCACAGACCCCAAATATTATAAATGGACACAGTGGATTTTTGTGCAGATGTTCAAAAAGGGTCTGGCTTATGAAAAGGAAATGCCTTTGAACTGGTGTCCCAAGTGTAAATGCGTATTGGCAAACGAAGAGGCTGCCGGTGGTGTGCATGAACGCTGCGGCACTGTTGTAACAAAGAAAAACCTGCGTCAGTGGATGCTGAAAATCACAGCATACGCAGACAGACTGCTGGAGGATTTGAATAAGCTGGATTGGTCTGATAAGGTAAAGAAAATGCAGACCGACTGGATTGGCAAATCCTATGGTGCTGAGGTTGATTTCAAGCTGACAGGCTCTGATGATAAAATCACTGTTTACACCACAAGACCGGATACACTGCACGGCTGTACCTTTATGGTGCTGGCTCCCGAATATGAAGCTCTGGCTGCATTGACAACCGCAGAGCAGAAGGATGCCGTAGAAAAATACTGCTACGAAGCATCTACAAAATCTGCCGTTGACCGTATGACAAATAAAGAAAAAACAGGCGTATTTACAGGCTCCTACTGCGTGAACCCCGTAAACGGCAAGGAAATCCCTATCTGGGTTGCTGACTATGTACTGGCTGATTATGGTACCGGTGCAGTAATGTGTGTACCTGCGCATGATGAACGTGACTTTGATTTTGCGACAAAATTCAAACTGCCCATCATCCCTGTTATCCTGCCCGAAGGCGAGGATGAAGGAAAGCCTCTGACGGAAGCTTACACAGGTGACGGTATCATTGTAAACTCCGGCGACTGGAACGGCATGAAGGCATTCGATGCAAAGAAGAAGATTCCTCACCTGATGGAGGAAAAAGGTTGGGGCAGAAAGACAACCAACTACAAACTGCGTGACTGGGTATTCTCCAGACAGAGATACTGGGGCGAACCCATTCCTCTTATCCACTGCGAACACTGCGGCACCGTTCCTGTTCCTGAGGATCAGCTGCCCGTACTGCTGCCCGATGTAGAATCCTATCAGCCCACAGAAACAGGCGAATCTCCTCTGGCGCATATCGATGAATGGGTAAACACAACATGCCCTGTCTGCGGCAGACCTGCAAAGCGTGAAACAAACACAATGCCTCAGTGGGCAGGCTCCAGCTGGTATTTCCTGCGTTATACAGACGTTCATAACGATAAGGAGCTGGCAAGCATGGATGCACTGAAGAAATGGGCACCCGTAGATCTGTATGTCGGCGGTATCGAACATGCGGTTCTGCATCTGCTGTACGCACGTTTCTATACAAAATTCCTGTATGATATTGGTGCAGTACCCTTCGATGAGCCCTTCACAAAGCTGTTCAATCAGGGTATGATTACAAAGAACGGCAGCAAGATGTCCAAATCTCTGGGTAACGTTGTTTCCCCCGATGAACTGGTTGAAAAATACGGCTGCGACTCTCTGAGAATGTATGAACTGTTCGTAGGTCCTCCCGAACTGGACTGCGACTGGGATGACAGCGGTATCGACGGTGTATTCCGTTTCCTGAACAGAGTATGGAAGATGGTTTATGCAAATAAAGCTTCTGATAAGGCTCCCTCCAAGGATGAGGAATATATCGTAAACAAGATGATTGCAGATGTTACAAAGCGTGTGGAATCTCTGGCAATGAATACTATCGTTTCCACCTTCATGGAATCCACAAATAAACTGATGGATGTAGCGAAGAAGGAAGGCAGTCTGTCCAAGTCCACTCTGGAAACATTGACTGTTATGCTCGCTCCCTTCGCACCCCATATTGCAGAAGAAATGTGGCACGAACTGGGTCATGAAAATACAGTATTCGAAGCAGGCTGGCCCGAAGCTGACGAAAGCAAGCTGGTTCAGGACAGTGTAGAAATCGCATTGCAGATTGGCGGCAAGCTGAGAGGTAAAATGCAGGTTGCAATAAATGTCTCCAAGGAAGAAGCGATTGCACAGGCAAAAGAAGCACTGGCATCCAGACTGGAAGGTAAAACAGTTGTGAAGGAAATTTACGTTCCCGGCAAAATCATCAATCTGATTGTAAAATAATAAACTAAAAAAGCATAGCAAAAAAAGGCGAGGGAGAAACAATTTATTTCTTACTCGCCTTTTTTGCTATGCTTTATATAATTTTATTTCAAATGTGTATGCATATATTCTTCGCGGATATCCTGCGGAACAAGGCTGCCGCCTGTTGCCCAAGGGATATGTGTTGCGTTCGCCATCTTATCCTCCAGACCCATTTTTTTCAGAAGCTCGCGCGCCTCTTTATAAACCGTCTCCTTGTCGCGCTTCTGCACATGGATCGGCGCGTCTGTGATATTTTTCAGCACAGAATAGTGCGGAAACAGATTAAAATTCTGGAATACCAGACCGTACTGGCTGCGGATCTCCTTCATGTCCTTCTTATCCGCATAGCTGACCTTGCCATCCGCGCCCGTCCAGGCTGCTCTCTTTCCTAAATATACGATCTCGCCGTGGTCCATCGTCTCCAGCATCGTCGCGCAGCGCAGAAGCGTCGATTTACCCGAGCCGGACGGTCCGATGATGGACACGATCTCGCCCTCGCTCACACTCAGTGAAATATCCTTTAAAACCGACAGATCGCCGAATGATTTTTCCACATGATTTAATTCTAACAGATTCATTTTCCACATTCCTCCCGCTTCTATCGGTAATAATCCAGCTTTTTCTCAATCCATTCCATTGCAACTGCCACAACCAGATTGAAAATATAGTAAAAGACGGCTGCTGCCACAAACGGCATCATATTCGTCTGGGATGCCGCCAGCGCCTTGGCGATTGAGAACATCTCCGCCACGCTCAACGTAAACGCCAGAGACGTATCTTTTACCAGCGTGATGACCTCATTCGTCACCGACGGAAGAATCCGCTTGATTACCTGCGGCAGGATGATCTTGAAGAAGGTCTGTGCCTTTCCATAACCCAGAATCTCCGCTGCCTCATACTGTCCGACCGGCATCGACTGAATGCCGCTACGGTAAATCTCGGCAAAATATGCCGCATAGTTAATGACAAAACCGATGAAGGTAGCCCACAGACGGTAACTGCTGCCGACTTTGATGCGAAACAGATAATACGGTCCAAAATACACCACCATCAGCTGCAGCATCAGCGGCGTGCCTCGCATAATCGAAATATATACTTTTACAATCGTCTGGATCAGCTTGTTCTTCGACATACGCCCGAACGCGATCACGAGTCCTAACGGAAGTGAAAATAGCAGTGTGATCACAAAAATCTGTGTGCTGACTGCCATACCACCCGCAAGCTGTGTAATCATCTGCTGGAGTGTCATCTTACTCATAATTATCCCATACCTGCTTTCTAAAATGTAGATTCGTTACTGTTCACGCATACGTGCCCGGTAACGGAATGTGCTGTGACTTCACAGTTAAACATATAAACCGCGAATGGGGACTGCCATGAAATCATTCACAGCCGTCCCTATTCCTATTATTTAATAATGTTTCGTTTTTACAATCAACGATTAATTACTATTTGCCGATGGTAGTTACGTCCTTGCTAAACCATTTCTCAGAAACTTCCTGTAAGGTTCCATCCTCTGCCATCTCTTCCAGAGTGCTCTGAACTTTATCTCTTAACTCGGTGTTGCCCTTCTTGAAGCCTACGCCGTATTCTTCCTCAGAAAGGGAATCGTCCAGAATCTTGAAATCAGCGTTTCTCTGCTGAATCTGATAGCCTGCTACGATTACGTCCATCGCAATGGCATCAACGGCGCCCTGCTCCAGATCCATGAATGCGGTGTTGTAATCAGCGGTTGTCAGAAGCTCCTTGAAAGTAGCGGTCAGTTCCGGTGCCTCTTTTAAAGCTGCCTCTGCGGAAGAATCTGCCTGAACCTCTACGATCTTGCCTGCCAGATCCGCCTGGCTGTTGATATCCGAATCATTGGCTACGACAAATACCTGCTGGTTTGCCATGTACGGCTCAGTCCAGGTGTAATCATCCTCACGACCCGTCATCGTAAATCCATTCCAGATGCAGTCGATATTGCCGGACTCAAGCTCCATATCTTTAGAATCCCAGGCAATCGGCTGTGCCTTATATTCCAGACCCAGACGTTTTGCAACTTCCTGTGCCAGCTCCAGGTCAAATCCGGTGTACTCGCCGTCATCGCCTACAAATCCCATCGGCGGGAAATCCTGATCAAAACCAACAATCAGAGTGCCGCCGTCGGTTGTCTTCGCCTCTTCTGCGGTGGTTTCCTCTGCCTGGCTCTCAGCCGCCTCTGTGTCTGCTGCGGTTGTCTCTGCTGCGCTGTTGCTGCTGCCACATGCGGTCATGGAAAGTGCCATTACTGCAGCCAGCGCTGCGCTCACAAATCTCTTTTTCATAATTGGTGTCCTCCTCATTTTCAGACAGTGGAAGCCGTTCTCCCTTTGCCGGTTTCCGTCTCGCTTTTTAATATGCTACCATATTAGCATACTAAAGCGTTTTTGTAAAGCACTTATTTTTGAAATCTGTCTTTTTGTGTAATAGGGAATTCCATGGAATTTCCTATTATACAAAAAAGGGATCCCACACGATCTCTCACATGGAATCCCAATCATTTTTATCCTCAATAATTGAGTGAAATTTGAGTAAAAATCTTCTTTTACCCTTAAAAAACCCTTATTTTACAAGGATTACTCGCAAACATACGGCATCAGGGACAGATGTCTTGCTCTCTTGATAGCTACAGTCAGAGCTCTCTGATGTTTAGCACAGTTGCCAGTGATACGTCTCGGAAGGATTTTTCCTCTCTCGGATACGTATCTCTTTAATTTATTTGTATCTTTGTAATCGATTTCGCCGTTCTTCTCGCCGCAGAATACACAAACTTTTTTTCTTCTACGCATACCGCCTCTTCTGATCTTGGAAGCGTCTGTTTTATCGCCTTTATTGAATGCCATTGGTCTTTCCTCCTTCACACACATCAGCCTGATGGCGCTCTCGCGCACTCCGTCCGCCGGGGGACCGATTCCCGAACCTAGTTGAACGGAAGGCCTTCGTCTTCTACTCCATCAGGAATATTCATGAATCCATCGCCGATTGCGCTGGACGGAGCCGGGCGCTCTGCCGGACGGAAACCGCCGTCGCTGTTGCCAGATGCCGCATTCTTGCTCTCTGCAAATTCCTGATCCTCTACAATCACTTCTGTCGTATATACTTTCTGGCCGTCACGATTGGTATAGCTGCCAGTCTGAATTCTTCCGGTTACTACGAGCTTGGTTCCCTGATGAAAATACTTCTCAGCGAATTCGCCTGCTCTGTCAAATGCAACACACGGAATGAAATCCGCTGTCTGTGCGCTGTCGTCTCCGTTTCCGCCTCTGCGGCCTCTGCGGTCTACTGCCAGCGTGTATCTGGCGATTGCCATAGCTCTCTCGCCCTGAGAGTATCTCACTTCCGGATCTCTCGTTAATCTGCCCATCAGAATTACTTTATTCATACGATCACTCTTTCTTTATCTACTCTTACGCATCCTGTCTTACGCATAAGTATCTGATAACCGGCTCCATGATGCGGATGTGGTTCTCCACCTCATTCGGGCATACGGAATCAGACTCGAAATGTACGAAGTAGTAGAATCCTTCTTTCATTTTCTGAATCTCGTAAGCAAGTCTCTTCTTGCCCCATTCATCAATGTCAGTTACTGTACCGCCGAAACGTGTGATGTAACCTGTTACTTTCTCCATCGCTGCGGCTCTCTCTTCGTCCTCGAGTTTTGCGCTAAGAACAACTGCTAATTCATATTTGTTCATGCTCTTTCTTACCTCCTTGTGGTCACTGACCCCCTGACTCCAGCAGGGAGTAAGGATTTTTGTGTTATATATTACCGAATATCTATGATACCAAAAAAGGAACGGCTTGGCAAGCACTTTTTCGAGATTTTCTATGTAAATTTTCTCGTTTTTTCCGGGCTTTCTGCCCCTTCTTACTGCATTCTTTTACTGACTGCCAGATCATGAAGCTGCCTGCATCTGTACGCCCACCCGCCGCTCTTATTCGGACTTCTCTCCCGCTTTTTTCAGTCCTCTGGTACTCTTTTCTACCAATGGTCGTGCCATCATCACCTGATGCCCGCAGCCGGCACATTTCAAACGGAAATCCGCGCCGACCCGCAGGATCTCCCACTCATGGCTGCCGCACGGGTGCGGCTTTTTGAGTTTTACAATATCTCCAACCTCGTATACCATTTCCTCTCTCCCCTGTT
>OIZE01002311.1_pt1 | contig 10296 bp, 7 predicted proteins | sample 1588421 | NCBI WGS metagenome assembly OIZE01 (sample SAMN03283251) | human gut metagenome | biome: human-associated habitat; material: feces | host: Homo sapiens | place: USA | collected 2013
GTACGAAGCTGTCACCGCTACATTCACCTGTGCCGGGAACACCTTTACCGCCAAGGGAAAGACCATCCTGACCCCCGGCTGGAAAGAGCTTGACCGCCGCTTTAAGGCGTCGTTCAAAACAGACGCCGACGACACCGCCCCGGAGCCTGCGCGGGAACTTCCCCAAATTACCGAGGGACAGACCTTTGACAAGGTAACTGCCGCCGTCACCGAGCATTTCACCGCACCGCCAAAATCCTACACGGAAGATACCCTGCTTTCCGCTATGGAGCGCGCCGGTGCGGACGATCTGCCGGAGGACGCCGAGCGGCAGGGATTGGGAACCCCGGCCACCCGCGCCTCCATCTTAGAAAAGCTGGTGCAGATGGGCTTTGTAGAGCGCAGGGGCAAACAGCTACTTCCCACCAAGGACGGCCACAACCTTGCCTGCGTGCTGCCGGAGGTGCTGACCTCTCCCCAGCTTACGGCACAGTGGGAAACGGAGCTGACGGCCATTGCCAAGGGACAGGCCGACCCGGAGGGCTTCATGGCTGGCATTGCAGAAATGACAAGGGGCCTAATTGCAAACTACTCCCAGATCAGCGAGGACGCGCAGAAGTTGTTTCAAACCGAGCGTGTGGTTATCGGCAAATGTCCGCGCTGCGGGGAAAGCGTCTACGAGGGCAAAAAGAACTACTACTGCGGAAACCGAAGCTGCCAGTTTGTCATGTGGAAGAATGACCGATTTTTTGAGGAACGGGGCAAGGCGTTCACCCCGAAGATCGCCGCCGCGCTCCTTAAAGACGGAAAAGCAAAGGTAAAGGGCCTGCGCTCCATGAAAACCGGCAAAACCTATGACGGGACGGTGCTTTTGGCTGATACTGGCGGCAAGTATGTGAACTACCGCGTGGAACAGAGGGGCAAAAACTAAAAACAGCAAGCATAGGGAGTGTAGCCACACTCCCGGCAAAATCCCTGACCCGGCGCACCTGCCGGGCCGGGGATTTTCTCTTTGGGGAAGCCCCAAACCCCTTGTATCCAGCAAATTTACAATTCATCTATTCCAAGATACACCATGTCATAGTATAATAAAGCCAACGATAATATCCATTTGAGGTGATAAGTGTGAAAATATTAGTTAGTGCTTGTATTATGGGAGTGGATTGTAAATACAATGGAAAAAATAACAAAAATCTGGCAGCTATCAACTACTTAAAAGATAAAGAAATTATTTGCATTTGTCCAGAGCAATTAGCAGGTATGGCTACTCCCAGACCTTGTGCAGAGATTGTGAATGGTGTAGTAACAGACGAAAATGGAAATGATGTTGATTTGGAATATAAACGAGCAGTATCAATGGCATTATCCAAAATTCAACATGAAGATATTGAGTTAGCTATACTACAATCCAGAAGTCCTACCTGCGGAGTAAATCAAATATATGATGGTAGCTTTACCGGAAAATTGATTTCTGGAATGGGATTGTTTGCAAAGGCATTAAAAGAACGAGGCATCAAAGTTATTGATGTTGAAGAAGTAGAAAGCTTTAATTTGTTAGACTGTCCCCAGCTTCAATCAATCTAACCCAAACTTTCAAAATTGAATATCAGCCGCTTATTATCGGCCCACCCAGCAGGAAATTTTTCAAAGGTTTCCTGCTTTTCTTATGCCATTTTTCAGAAAGGATGTGAACCCAAAATGTCTTACAGCTCCTACGACCACGACGATTTAGAACCGGCCAGCACCATGCGGATCGAGCGCCGGATTTACTTTGAAAGCGGCAAGGCCGATCTTTCCGAAGCGGTAAAGCTGCCCCTTGCGGAGCTTCTTTCCCTGCGGGCGGAAAGCGCCGCCGCAGAACAGGAAGTGTTTGACCGCCTGAAAGAACAGGCCGCCGCATGGGAGGAACAGGCCGGAAGAACCCTGCTTCTGGACAAAGCCCTTGAATATGCCCGGACGCTTCCCGTCACCCACACTGCAAACCAGTGGGAGGTCCCGGACGAATACCGCCATATCCGCAGCAACATGGTTTACCAGATGGATTATTCCATTTCCGAGAATACCCGGTATGACAGCGCCGCCCAAAAATCCGTTCCCTACTCGTGGACGCTCCGCTGGGGCCTTTATACCAACGCACCCCACGGCAACCCGACGGAAAAGATCACCGGACAGGAACGAAAAGTCTTTTCCAGCCGGGAAGAACTGGACAAGTACCTGAATGGCCGGATCAAAGCCCACGACCATTACTTTACCGAAATTTCCCCGGCCATCCCCAAGGAATACGCCGACTGCTTTAAGGTCAACGGCTGCCTGCTCCCCGGCTACACCATTGAGGGGGAGGAACCGGCAAAAGCCGCAGAGCTTCCCGCGCAGGAAGAAACCGCACAGCCGCAGCAGACCGTAGCCACCCCGGAAAGGAGGGAACCCGTGAACGAAGTATTTTCTATTTTTCTTGATAACCGCGCCGAGGCGCAGACCGGCGGGCCGCATGGCTACTGGCTTTCCCTGCCGACTACCGCCGAACAGGTACAGGAAGCCCTAAAGGAAATCCACATCACCGCCGACAACCAGCAGGACTTGTTCATTGGCGGCTTTTCCGCCCCGGAGGAAAAACCGCTGGAACTGCCGGAGGATTTGATAAAGGCCGCCAGCGTGGACGAACTGAACTTCCTTGCCGTCCAGCTTCAAAGGCTGGACGCCGTGGAGCTGGCGGAGCTGAACGCCGCCATGCAGTCCCCGGCAAAAATGCAAACCATCGGGCAGCTTTTAGACTACGCTGAAAACACCGATTGTTTTGTCTTAATCAACGCCAAGGACAGCCGCAGTCTGGGGGAATATTATCTGAATGATTCCGGGCTGTTTGTCGTTCCCGACCCGTGGAAACCGGCCATTGACACGGAACGGCTGGGGAGCTTTATCGCCAGCGAGGAACAGGGAACCTTTACCGATTACGGCTATATCCTGCGAACCAGCGACGAATGGCAGCGCGTCCATGAGGGCCAGCCGGTGCCGGAACAATACCGGGTGATGGCCTATCCTGCGCCGGAAATTCTGCGGGAGGAAAGCAAGGTACAGCCGGAGGCGGCAGCGCCTACAAAGGCCCCGCAGCCTGTCACCCCCATTCTCTTAAACGGCCAGAACAGCGCCGAGCGCATGAAAGAGATCACCGACCGGCTGGAAACCGGCATACAGGAGCTTTTCGAGAGTGAACGCTACAAAGCCTATCTCACCTCTATGGCGAAGTTCCACAGTTACAGCTTCAACAACACCCTCCTGATCGCCATGCAGGGCGGACAGCTTGTGGCGGGCTACAACAAGTGGCGGGACGATTTTCACCGTAATGTAAAGAAAGGCGAAAAGGCCATCAAGATACTGGCCCCGGCCCCGTTCAAGGCAAAAAAGGAAGTGCAAAAGCTGGACGCACAGGGCAGGCCGGTGATGGGAAAGGACGGAAAGCCTGTTACCGAAGTACAGGAAATACAGGTTCCGGCCTTTAAGATCGTTTCCGTCTTTGATGTGAGCCAGACCGAGGGGGAACCGCTGCCCTCTATCGGCGTGGAAGAACTGACCGGCAGCGTGGAACGCTACGGGGAATTTTTCAAGGCGCTGGAACAGACCTCCCCGGTTCCCATTGGTTTTGAGGACATTCCGGGCGGTTCCCACGGCTACTACCACCTGACGGAAAAGCGGATCGCCATTCAGGAGGGCATGAGCGAATTACAGACCCTAAAGACGGCTATCCACGAGATTGCCCATTCCAAGCTCCACGCCATCGACCCGGAAGCCCCGGCCATAGAGCAGGCCGACCGCCCCGACAGCCGCACCCGCGAGGTGCAGGCCGAAAGTGTGGCCTATGCCGTCTGCCAGCACTACGGGCTGGACACCTCCGACTATTCCTTTGGCTATGTGGCCGGTTGGAGTTCCGGCAAGGACTTGAAAGAGCTGAAAGCCTCCCTTGAAACCATCCGGGCCACCGCCCATGAACTGATTACCACCATTGACGGCCATCTTGCCCAGCTTCAGAAAGAACGGCAGGCCCAGCAGGAGCAGCCGCAGGCCGCGCCGCTGGAACAGGCCGCCGAGCAGTCAGACCCGGACAGTGTATTTTCTAAGCTGCCCCCGGAGCAACAGCAGGAAATGACCGACAGCGTAAAAGCCATGCTGCAAACCCTCATTGACGCGGATTTGAAATCCACCGGCGAAGTGTCGCAGGGAACCAAGGAGGCGGCGCAGGCGCAGGGCTTTACCATTGCCGGGGATGGAACGCTGGAACAGGCCAAAGCCCCGCAGGAGGCCGCCTACCGTCTGGAAAGCGGCGATTACCTGTATATCCAGACATCGGAAACCGGCTATGACTACACGCTGTACGGCCCCGACTACAAGGAACTGGACGGAGGCCAGCTTGATAATCCCGGCCTGTCCCTTGCGGAAGCCGGAAAAGAAATCCTTGCCATCCATGAGCTACCGGCTGGGACGATGGAACCCCGGACCGGCGACAGGCTGGATGATTTTCTGGAAGCAACCGAACAGGCCAACGCCATTCCCCAGCCGCAGGCATGGAACGGGATCGACGGCCTTTTGAATGGGAAACCGTTCATGCCGGAGGCGTCCCCGGCTGACCGGGCCGCCGCCCTGATCGAGCTGGCAGAGAAAAACGCCCCGCGTTTGGGCAGCGAGGAACGGCAGTTGATCGTGGCCTATGCCGAGGCCGTGGGCGATAACGACAAGGTGATCGGGCTTATCAACCGCCTGTGTGAACAGGGCTATGAGCTGCAAAAGGGCCAGATGGATTCCTTTGTGAAAAGCGAGATCGAAAGTGAGATTGCCGTTGCCAACGCCCAGCGGCAGATCGCGCAGAATCCGGCAGCGGAGCCGGTTGTCACGATCCTTTGGAGTGAAAGCCCCCATCTGAAAGACGGCCAGCAAATGCCGCTGCATGAAGCCGAGGCCGTTTTCAAGGAGCTGGACAGTGCCAGACGCCATGAACAGGAGCAGCCGGGCTATACGGGCCATTGGTACGACAAGACCAAGTTCCGCATTGATTTTACCATGCAGGGCCAGCCGGACAGCTACGAGGGACGGCAGGACTTTGGCGACGGGGACGGTTCCCTGATCCAGCATATCCGGGGCTATCACGAATACTACGCACAGGATGAAAGCTGGAAAAACCATGTGCTGCACCATGAGGGGCCGGAGGCATGGGAGGCGGACAAGGCCCAGCGGGATATGCTGCTGCATGAGTTTGTCCCGTATATGGAGCTGCATTGCAATCTGGCCGCTATGGAGCAGGAGGCCCGGCGTCCCCTGCGATCCGGGGAAACCCTGACGCCGGAACAGACCGCTTATTTCAACGCGGTTTTGGGCTATGTAAAGGAGTGCCGCCCGCTTCTCAATCAGGGCCAGTACCACTTGCCGGAGCCGCCGCAGCTTGCCGACTTCGACCAGAGCTTGCAGGCATACAAAAAACAGATCGAGGCAGAGCTGGAACAGGAGGCCGCCGCTGCCGGGCTGACGGTGGAGGAATATGTTGCCTCTGATTATGAAGCACCGGCGCAGCCCAACTTTTCCATCTACCAAGTGCCGCCCGGCCCGGAGGGGCGCGACTTCCGCTACCGTTCCTATGAGGACTTGCAGGCGGACGGGCTTTCGGTGGACAGGAAGAATTACCAGCTTGTCTACACCGCGCCGCTGGACAAGGACACCACACTGGACGAGATTTACCGTCGCTTCAACATAGAACATCCCGCCGATTACAAGGGACATTCCCTTTCTACGGGGGATATTGTGGTGTTCCGGCAGGATGGGAAACAGACTGCCTACTATGTGGACGAGGGAGCCGACTACCGGCAGGTGCCGGAGTTTTTCGCCCAGCCGGAAAAGCAGCTCACGCCAGACGAGTGCATGACCGGCGAACAAATCCAGACGCCGAGAGGCCGTTTCTATCTGACCGACAGGAGCCGGGAACAGATGGAGGCCGCCGGGTATGGATTCCACCACCAGTCGGAGGACGGCAAGTATCTTATTATGGCAAACGGCACAAGGGCCTTTGCCATCCCCGCCCAGCAGGAAAGCCATATCAAGACGGCAGAAATGTCCACCGAGCAGAATTACAACATGATCGACGGCATGATGAACAACGCCCCGTCTATGGAGGAACTGGAAGCAAGGGCAAAAGCTGGGGAACAGATTTCCCTTTTGGATGTGGCCGAGGCAGCCAAGGCGGAGGCCAAAAAGCCCAAGCAGACCCGAAAGACGACGCAGAAACAAAAGAAACCGTCCATCCGGGCGCAGCTTGCCGCCGCCAAGGAGGAACAGAAAAAGAGGCCCCCGGCGCGGGAAAAATCAAAAGAAATGGAGGTATGAGGAATGTATTTCACCGTGGAAGAAGAAAACCTGATCTGTCTGTACCACAACGCCGACCACCGCAGGACGGCGGCAAATCTCCGGGCAGTTTTGCCGGACATGGACAAGGAAATGGCGGCGCTGGCCTGCCAGACCGCCGATAAGCTGGCCGCCATGAGTGACGCCGACTTTGCGGCGCAGCGGTTCCACTTCACAGACGAATAAGCAAAACGCCGGGCGCGGAGGCTATCAAAGCCTCTGCGTCCGGCATTTTTATATGGTCTTAAACGCTGAAATCATATCGCGAATATTTTGAAATCTTTTGGCTTTATCCGGGTTCAATCCTTTCTCAACAAAAGATCGTAAATTCTGATTCGTAATTTTTTCTGTATTAGTTTTACCTGTCATTACAAAATAAATAACTCTGGTGAGAGCATAAGTTTCGTGAACTATGCCATAAGTGTTAAACCCCTCGACAACCAGTGCAGGATCATTAAAATAGCCCTTGAACTCCGTATTAACTGTTGTTAGCGTACTATCAGGAATTTTTACAAGTCCAAAATCCGAAAGTTTAACCACAAGGGTATCGTCGTACTCTTTTATCAAAATATTTTTAGGGCTTATATCACGATGTAGATGTCCTTTTGAATGAAGATAATCAAAAGCGCGTAATATTTGTTGGGCGATTCCTTTTCGCTGTATAATTGTTAAGGTGGAGTTATGAGCAGCGATATATCCGTCCAGTGTATAATCCATATATTCCATAATATACTCATTTTTATCGGGATTGTAGCAGTAAACTTCAAGTATGTATGGAGAAGATAGATCATTCATTACATCAAATTCTCTTTTGAAACGGGCAATTTCTTTATCTGTAAGTTCCTTTTTTGCGCGCTTCAAAATAAAAGGTCGATTATAAAAAGTATCCTTATATTTATAAACATTAGCATAAGAACCGTTTCCGATCAGTTTCAAATCAAATGTAAAATCTTGTTGCTTATGTGAAATGGTTATGCTACTAAGAGGTAGAAAAATAGGAAGCGTATAATATAATTCGACCTTTGCCATATTGGGCGGCAATGAACTTCCACCGCTTGAACTAAGAAAATCTCGACAGCGTGTGAGTAAATCTAAATAGTATGGGTCTATTTGAAAGGCTAAAGGAGTTTCCTTTAGTGAACTTACTAAGCCGAATATCATTTCAATTCTCTTAATTAAATCTCTACTCGGTTCTGCCCAAAAGTGCGCTTCATGTTCCCCGGTTGGTAGTCTTTCATTCATTGTTCTAAAAAGCCCAACCAGATCATGATGTAGGGTCATAAGAATTTCCCGCAGTTTTTGATTTCTAAAGGATTTATATAAATCGGAGTATTCCGCATTTATTTGACTACATGATAATAACTCTCTGTACTGTGATTCAATATAGTTTTCAATATTCATATAAGTTCCACCGTTTCCCGCTTTATTTTACTGTATTATATCATGCTATTACATAATCGGCAATTATCCAAAACGCCGGGCGCGGAGGTGTCAAAGCCTCTGCGTCCGGCGCTTCTTTTTTGTCCATTTTCCCGCATTTAGAACCCCGTTTTGAGGGGAACAGGATAACTTTATCCACCTGCCTGCCGACCATGCGGAAAAACCCTTGATTTCCGTGGACTTTTACCGCCCTAAATGCGTAGACAGGAGGTATCTTTTTCGTTGGCGCTCTGCCTCTTTCTTCCGGCGTACCTGCACCGCACAATCCGGGCAGTATTTGGCCCGGTTGGAGTTGGGCGTAAACGCAGCCCCGCAGACGGCGCAGCGTTTGATCTCGTCCCGGCCTTTGGTGATCTCGGCGCACAGGGCCGCGTCCAGCGGCAGGACGGCCACCTTGAACCACCGGCACAGCAGCGAATAGGAAATACTCTGCACACAGACACATTCCTCCCCATCGTCCAGCAGGAGGCAGTTTCCGTTACAGTAGTTGCAGCACTCATGGGTGAGCCTGCGGGCCTTGCGGTATTGGGGGTAACTCATTCTCGGTATGTTCATCGTTCCTGCGTATGCTCCTTTTCCGGCGCTGTCCGCAAAATGCTGTCTACATTCTGTTTGACAATGCCGTATTCTTTCAATTTCTGTTTCGCTTCGCTATACTGTGCGGACAGCCGTTCCCGTTCTGCGTCCAGCTTTTTATACTCGGTTTTGAGGGCGTACAGGTTGGGGAGCTTTGTGACCCCGGCCTCTTTGAGCGCCTTTGCTGCCGCCTCATACAAGATCAGTTGGCTTTCATGCTGCCGCCGGAACGCGGCCATGTCTTTGGCGTTTCGCAGTTCCAGCGCCACAGGCCGGAGCTGCTTATAGGTGGAGAGGTTTTTTATCAGCAGCACCATATCCCCAAGGCGGCGTTCTGCGTCTTTCAGGGCGGAGGCCGCCGCGTCGTTTGCCGCGCTGATCTCGGCCAGCCTGCTTTCCAAGCCCTCGTAGCTGTCGATCTGGTGTTCTGTAATGAAGTTTAAGGAATTGGCGGCCTGCTTCAAGTTGTGCAGCTTCGCCCATCGCGCATAGCCCACCGACTGCTGGGCCTTGATACTGTCCTCCAAGGCGATCCGCAGGGAGATTTCCCTGGTGCTTCTTCTGCACGGCCCCCGGTCGATGGCAATGCCCTTGATCCGCTGGGTGATCCGTTCCTCGGTGTAATCCTCCCCCAAGGTCTTGCAGCGGGTGAAGCGTTCCTGTCCGGGGGCGCGGAATGAAATAAACTTGCCCTGTTTGACTTCATAGCCCTGCGCCTCCATGAGCCGCAGAAAACTATCAAAGTCTTTGGCCTGCGGGATGGCCGCGTCGATGGCGATTTTCAGTTTTGCTTTCCAGCTCTTACCCTTTTTCTGTGCGTCCCACTCGGCGTAGGTCTTGCCTTTGTCCTTGCCGGGCTTTACCACAGACAGGCCGTGTTCCTTGCACAGCCGGTCGCTGGTGCGCCGGATAAAGGCATAGCTCTGGCGGTTGGAAATGTACTTGCGCTGGTTCGCCATATCCACGGCGCAGAAAATGATGTGGTTATGCAGATGGCCCTTGTCGATGTGGGTGGTAATCACATAGGGGTATTTGCCTTGCAGCACTTCATCGGCAAGCTGCCGCCCGATCTCATGGGCCTGTTCCGCCGTGGTTTCCCCCGGTTCAAAGGCTTGTATCAGGTGGTGGGCCAGATTGTTGCCCTTTTGGTACGCCTGATCTAACAGCATTTGAAATTCAATATCCGCCGTTTCATAGGAACAGCCATAGGAAGAAACGAACAGCTTTTCATCGGTCTTGTCCGGGTTCTCGATGTAGTCCAGCGCCTTTTTCAGCGTTGACTTGATAGGATGGATCTTTGTAACTGCCATATCTGTGCCAGCGCCCCCTTGATGTCCTCCAAGTCCTGCGCGTACACAGTCCCGGTACTGTTGATACGCCTTGCAATCTGGTTGATGTTGACGCCGATCTTTTGCAGCTCTGCGGTCTGCGCCCGGACAGGGCCAGTGTCGATATGGACGATATAGCCGTCGATCAGCATTTTCCGGGCGTAGGCAGAAAAGTTCTTTGTGCCAAGCTGGGCCATCTTCTGTTGGATCAGCGCCCGTTCCTCCGGCGTCACCGGGACGCGCAGCACAAACTTCCGTTTTCGGTTTGCCACTTTCGCACCTCCATTCATTCAGGGTTTTGGGGACTTCCCCAAGATACAAACGGGAAGCCGTTTGCCGGGAGTGTGGCTACACTCCCTATGCTTGCTGTCTTTGTTCTTCTTCCCCTAAAAAGCGTTCTGCCCCCAAGGAAATACCCGCAAAATCCCGGTTTTTCCGAAAACCGCACAAAAAAAGAGAGGGCGCAGCTTGCGTCCTCCCAAAAACAAAACAGAGGGTTATCATGCACCCTCCGTTTCGTCATTCTTCTGTTGAATTTGAATGGCCCCGTCAATCGCGCCCTCGATGATCGGCAGAAATTCTTCCGGGCAGA
>OIZE01002318.1_pt1 | contig 10273 bp, 9 predicted proteins | sample 1588421 | NCBI WGS metagenome assembly OIZE01 (sample SAMN03283251) | human gut metagenome | biome: human-associated habitat; material: feces | host: Homo sapiens | place: USA | collected 2013
TTTTGTTCCTAGCCAGTTCTTCTGGCTAACTCCGGTTTTTCTAAACCGGCAAAATTTAGTTCATTATCTCATCAGCTTCCGCTGACAGAATTGACTATGGGTTGTGTGTTTTCTCTTACGCTATTCTATTTTCAAAGTTCACAGCACTTCCGCAGTGCAAGGATTATTTTAGCAAAGGTACCCCATCTTGTCAAGCATAATTTTCAACTTTTTTCAAACTTTTTTCAAAAAATCCAAAAAAAGCGAAAGAACCCCGAAAAATCAAGGTTCTCCCGCTTCACACTTTCTGCTTTTATTTATCCAAAACAATCTTTTTAAATACCTCACCGATGTTTTCCGCAATCACCAGCGCCGCCTTATTGTCATAGGGCGTTGCAGATTTATTGATGAGCACCAGCTTATTTCCTCTGTAATAATTCAGCAAGCCTGCCGCAGGGTAGACATTCAGACTTGTGCCGCCGACAATCAGCACATCCGCCTTACTGATGTAATCCACAGATTTATAAATCGTTTCCTGATCCAGCCCTTCTTCATACAGCACCACATCCGGGCGCACGATACCGCCGCAGGCATCACAGCGCGTAATACCGTCATTTGCCGTCACATAATCCAGATCGAACTGCTTGCCGCATTTCACGCAGTAATTTCGATACAGCGTTCCATGCAGCTCCAGTACATTCTTACTGCCGGCTCTCTGGTGCAAATCATCAATATTCTGCGTAATAACCGCCTTCAGCTTGCCCATTTCCTCCAGCCTTGCCAATGCCTTATGGCAATCGTTGGGCTTTGCATCGGGATACAGCAGGGTTTTCTTATAATATTTAAAGAAAACCTCCGGATTTTGCTCAAAAAAGGTATGGCTCAAAATAACCTCCGGACGCACGCCATATTCATTGATTGCATGAAAAATACCGTTTTCACTGCGGAAATCGGGAATCCCACTTTCTGTCGAAACGCCGGCACCGCCGAAGAAAACAATATTGTCGCTCTCATCTATCCATTTTTTCAACTGCTTCTGTTTTTCATCCATAGAAATTCCTCCGTTCTGTTAGCAAAAAAATATCCTCTCTCCTATTATACCTCGTCTGCCGCTTCCTGCAATTCTGTTTTTTCATATCGCACCACGGTATCCAAAATTCTATGTCCTTCCACGCGTTCCACCTGAATCTGCATGCCATCCGTTTCCAACGCAAATGTTGTCCCATCCTCCGGAATATGCCCCAACACACCGAAGATATATCCGCCAAGAGTGTCATATTCCTTCACCGGCAAAGAAATCCCAAGTGTCTCAGCCACATCATCCAGAGAAGTGCTGCCTTTCATTCTATATGTGTGTATTCCAAGCTGTTCAATTTCCTTTTCATCCGTATAAATATCCCCTACCAGCAGCTTCAGCAAATCATGCAGGGTAATCACGCCGCTCACCCCGCCATATTCATCCAGTACCACAGCAAACAGCTTTTCCTCCTGCTTCATATTCCGAAACAGAACATCCGCTTTCATAATCTCAGGTACAAAATAAGGCTTCTCTACCGCCTGCGCCATCACAGCTTCTCTATTCTTCTCCATCAGGCGAAAATATACCTTTGTATTCAGCACACCAATAATATTATCTGTATTCTCTTTGTAAATGGGATAATATGTATAGCCGCTTCGCAGAATTGTTTCCTGCCATTCCGCATCCGATTCCTCCAAGCCCAGCACAGTCATATCTACACGATGTGTGCAGATCTCCTCTACAGAAATATCATCAAAGGCAAATACATTCCGAATCCACCGTGTTTCCTCCGCATCAATCGTCCCTTTTTCCTCTCCTGCCTCCAGCATCATATAGATTTCCTCTTCGGAAACCTCCTCCTTCTCATCTGTCGGGTCAATTCCAAAGAGCTTCAGCACACCGTTGGTAGAAATCGTAAGAAGGGCCACTAGCGGTGCAAACAGGCGGGAAACACCTGTCAGCATGCCACTCATGCCCAATGCCAATCCTTCTGCCTTTTTCATCGCAACTCGTTTTGGTACCAACTCCCCAAAAACCAGATTGAAATATGCCAATACCAGTGTAATCAGAAAAACAGAAAATGATTTTAAAATGCGTTCCGGAGCATCGATACCCGCTTTCTGCATCACCTGCACCAGCGCACCGGCAAAATTTTCCGCCGCAAACGCAGAGCCAAGCAGCCCTGCCAATGTAATTGCCACCTGTATCGTTGATAAAAATTTTGTCGGCTGTGCAGTCAGTGCCGCTAACCGCTTTGCCCGCGCATCCCCATCTCTCGCCATTCGTTCCAATTTGGTATCATTCATAGAAATAACCGCAATCTCCGCACTTGCAAAAACAGCGTTCAAACCAATCAGAATCACTTGCAGTAAAATAGCTTTCATAATATTCCATTCTCCTTTGCTTCTATCTGTCTACGTCCGAAAAAATCAAAAAAGGCATACTCTGCCTTCCAAAAAGCAAAGTACACCCTTTCTCTATTTCTCAACGACATATTCTGTTGCAGCAAAGCAAGTTCGATCCTCATCCGCATCCATGCCGATTCTCACACTCCTCAAATAATATATATGGCAGTATGCCATAGAGAAGCCTTCAAGTCAATCATTTATATCCTAAAAAATCCGTTAAGAAATCACAGAAATACACCTGTCACAAAAATTTCCAGACCAATGAAAATCAGAATCACACCGCCAAGGATATTCGCCTTTCCTGCCAGCTTCACGCCAACCTTCTTTCCGATATGCAGGCCGCAGAGGCAAATCACAAAAGTCACCATTGCAATAATCAGTGCTTCCAAAAGGGCGAGAAAAAAATCATATTCCGCAATCGTAAAACCAACCGAAAGCGCATCAATCGAGGTCGCAACCCCCTGTATGAATAACGCCATAAAGCCAACGCCGCAGCGCTCCTCCTCTGCCCCGCCGCCCGCAAGGCCTTCCTTCAGCATACTGCCGCCGATATACAGCAAAAGCACCAGCGCAATCCACGGAATCAGCTTTTCAAAGGCTTGGAAATGGCTTACAATCGTATGAATACAGACCCAGCCCGTCATGGGCATCAGCGCCTGAAAAAAGGCAAACACGCCTGCAATGCCGCACATCCGCCGCGTTCCCATCTGCGGCTCATTCAGCCCATTGGCAAGGGATACGGAAAAGGCATCCATCGCAAGCCCTACCCCTAGCAACACACTGTTAAACAAAAACATAAAGCCAATGGACAAAACAAACTCCTCCCATCCGGTCTCTCTTAAATTGTTCCTCTTAAATTTTCTTCTCGCTAAATACTCGCAAGGCAGTGCTTCTCAAAGCTTCGCCTCATACAAAGCGTCACTCTTGGGCTGTGCCAAAGGCAGCCGCATATCATTGACCAGCATATATCTGCCGCTCTCCGTCAATTTTCCGATCACCGCCGCCGCAATGCCTTCCTCCTGTAATCTCTCTGCTAAGTTCTCTCCGTTTTCTGCCGCAATAATCATCGTACCACTGGAAATCAATCCCAGATAATCAATGCCCATTGCCTTGCAGATTTTCTTTGTTTCCTCTTTGACAGGAATTTTCTCCACAAAAACATCCACACCTAAGCCGGAACATTCCGCAACCTCCCAGACGGCACCCAGAACGCCCCCCTCCGTAGCATCGTGCATGGCGGTTGCGCCATAAGCAAAGGCAATTTCAGATTCCTTCCCGACAGAAAGATGCGCCTTCATTGCCTGCGCATTTTGCAGTTCTTCCTCTGTCAGATACTGCCGCAAGCCTTCCTCCCATTCCTTTGCAAGAATGGCAGTGCCTTCCGTACCTGCCCATTTCGTCATGATGACATCCTGCCCTGCCTTTGCACCGCCGGTGGAAAGAATTTTTCTGTTTCTCGTTTTCCCAATCACTGCTGCGGAAATGACAGGCTTTACAACTGCATCCGTCACCTCGGTATGACCGCCCAGAATCTCGATATTGCGTTCCTCCGCCGCACGAATCGCGCCGGACATCATTTCCTCCAGCAAAGCTTCCTCACTTTCCGGCGGCAAAAGCACCGTCAAAAGAACGCCCATCGGCTCCGCACCGGAGGAATAAATATCGTTGCAGTTAATCTGCACCGCCAGATAGCCGACATCCTTCGCAGCTCCCGTAATGGGGTCTGTGGACAGAATGCAATATTCTCCGCCCAAATCAACAGCAGAGCAGTCTTCTCCCGTTTTCGGGCGCAGAATGACATCCTCACGCTTCACCCTGCTTGCCTGCATAGGCTCCATCACAATTTTCTCCAGAATCTCCGGAGGAAGTTTTCCGATTGCAAACATCGTTTTCATCCTTTCCTTCGCAAAAAGCCTCTGTCCAATGACAGAGGCTTTTATTGCCTTATTCACTTACTGATCGCTCGACCCTGTGTTTTCTGTTGTTGTGGGTGTGGTTGGTTCTGTCGTTTCCTCCTTCTTCTTCGTGCCGACAGTTACCTCATCCGCCGCCGCACGATAGGAAGAGCTGCTGAACCATTCATTGCTGATCATTTTCCCATTCTCATACACCTTTTTGCGTACGCTCACCTTGCAGCCCGTTCTGCCGCGAGAGGTTACAACTCGTTCGCCTTCAGGCAGATTGGGGTCCTTCTTCACGATTTCCGCAGGCTTGTTAATTGTACCCTCGTAAACCGTTTCAAACTCCAATCTTCTGCCTGCATCATGCACCTCATGCCCGTAAATATTCATGACAAGCTTGCCGCCGCTTGCGTAAGCCTCAATCATAATAGGATATTCGGTGTTATTCTTGAATTTCAAATCCTTATAGGTGCCTGCTACAGCCGCATCTCTGCCCAGCGGCACATAGCCAACCGTCATGGAATGAGGGGAACGCTCTACCACCTCAAGCTCAGCCAGAATGACTGCATTATATAAGGTAGAGGTTACCTGACAAACGCCGCCTGCCATGCCCTTTTCCACCTTGCCGTTTACATAAACGCCGGCTTCCTTATAGCCGCCTGCCGCCGTCTGGCTGCCCAGATGCGCATTTGCGGAAAATACCTCTCCGGGTGCAATCACAGTACCATTGATGTAATTGCAGCCTACCGCAAGGTTGTTGTTTCTGTTTCTGTCGCTGTTTGTATAAGTTGTGTAATAGGACCCAATCAGATCCGTTACATGGGAGTTATCCTCTGCCGTAATCTTGGGCTTTGTTACCTTTGCCGCAATTTCCGCTGTGCCGCTTTTGCGTGTTTCCATCACCTTTGCCACATGCTTTGCGGTTTTATCCTTTTCCATTTCAAGCCCTGTCTGCTCAGGAGAAACCACAAATCTGCCATTCTGCCTTACAACGGTGCTGTCAATGGCATCCTGATTAAATTCCTCCGCAACCTCGTCCAGCTTTGCGCTCAGCATTTCCGCATCATAGCCGTAGGTCAACTCAATATTCACGCCATCCTTCAGCAATTTCGCGCCGACCTGAAAGCGATCCGCTTCCGTGCCGGTACGCCCTGTTTCGTATGCCTCCTTTACCGCATCCTCCACATGGTACCCTGCGCCGATGTCCTCAAAGGGAATGTCCCATTTCTGCAGTGCGTCTTCTTCGCCATACTGCAATGTCAGAATTTGCCCGACAACCTCGGATTTATACCTTTCCTGCAGCTGTGCGACAGCCTCCTCCTGACTCAATCCGGATACATCCTCACCATTGATCGTAATGCCCTGATAAATGCCTTCCTGTGCCAGCAGATTCAAAACCTTTCTTTTATGTACCTCATGATACCCGAACGCAGCCACTGCCACAAGCAGAACCAAAACACCGATTATCACCAAAGGCTTTTTATTTTTATTGTTATTGTCTGTTTTTTTGCTCTTCTGATGGTGATGATGCTGGTGCGATTGCTGCTGATATCGCTGCTGTCGTGGTCTATTGCTTTCCTCCAACTCTCCTCGCCCCCTAAAATATATTTCATGCAAAATTGCCTGTTTGATACAAGCTTTGTCATACCCTGACTATTTTTATCAATAGTCCCCCTTATCATAACGAAGTCTACTGTAAATTACAAGAGCAATTCCTTGAAAAAATCCTTACATTTTTGTTACGATTTTATGCCGTTTCTGCAAATCGTACATTCTCTTCTCGGTTTCGCCGCTCAATAGATGCCATAGCCCAGAAACGGCGCAGCCAAACTCAGCACCATTACCACCGCCAAAAGCAGTGCAATTCCTGCGGCAATTTTCTTTTTCATCCGATATTTATCCTTCGGTTTCATCGTTTATTTCCTTCTTTCTCCTTATTTTTGCGGAACGCCATCTCTGCGTCCAGTCCCATTTCCGCCAGAAAGCGAGAGGGCTTCCGTTCCTTTTCATATCTTTGCAGAATTGCGGAAAGGCAGAGCTTTTCGGATGCCCTTGTCATGGCAACATAAAACAGCCGCCTCTCCTCCGCAACCGTATCCATGCCCTTTTCATGCGGCACAATCCCCTCCACCAGAGAAGGCAGAAAGACCGCACGAAATTCCAAGCCCTTTGCACCATGCATCGTCATGAGTGCAACGCCGTTTCGTTTCTGCCCCTTTTTGCGGCTCTGCTCCTTCATTTGCAGACTCAGCCGTTCCAGCTGCTCCCGAAAGCTGCGCACATCCGCACAGTCCTTTGCCGTTTCCATAATCTCGTCCGCTATCTCCTGCAAAACCTGAGCACTTGTTCTTCTATATGCAGCAAATTCCTCTAAATATTCATCATATCCGATGACTTTACGAATATATTTCACCGCATCATAGGGGGTGCGCTTCCGAATCTGGTTTAAATCAATTCGCAGATTTTCCAGATTCTCCTCCTGCCACCCCTTCAAGGACGGACAGACAAAAAAGCTGCGCAATAACGTATACGGCATCGTTTCCGCCTCCGCGAGCAAATCCTTCCCGATATAGCGTTTGGGTTTATTCAGAATCCGCCGCAGTGCGCTGTCCGATTCCTCATTCTCCGCAAGCAGAAGATAGGCAAGCAAATCCTTCGCCACCCAATGCTCATACACATTGCCGCTGTTATCGCGCAAGTCGTATGGAATCCCTCTTTTATATAATTCTCTGGCGAATGCACCACCCTGTAGATTCGTACGGTAAATGACAGCAATTTCCGTCAACGGCACGCCTTCATCCAGAAGTCTGCCGATTTTCTCCGCAATATGCGCTGCTTCCTTCGCCGCATCCTCCGCCAGAAAAAACGTCACCTTATCACCGGCTTCCCCGATGCCCTTCATATTTTTCACAAAGCGCACCTCATTATTGCCGATGACACGCTCCGCCAAATTGACAATTCGCTCCGTAGAGCGATAGTTTGTATTTAATGTTACTTTTTTTGCCGCAGGATAAAGCGTCGGAAAACGCAGAAGAAAATCAGGTCTTGCGCCGCGGAAGGCATAAATACTCTGGTCATCATCCCCCACCACAAAAAGATTCTGATGCTTCTCTGCCAGAATCTGTAAGCAGGCGAACTGTGCCTGATTGACATCCTGAAACTCATCCACCAGAATAAATTTATATTTTCTCTGCCAATACTCCCGCACTGCCGCATCCTCGCGCAAAAGCTGATAGCACTGCGTCAGCATATCGTCAAAATCCAATTTTTCATGCCGTTCCTTATACCCTTCATACGCACGATACAGCTTGCGAAATTCCTCCACAGGCATTCCCGTGGGCGTGAAGCGGTTCGGCTGCTCCAATTCACTGTTCATCAGAGAAAGCTGTGAAAAGAATTGCGAAATATATTCTTCTAAATCGGGAATATCCCATTTTTCTGCTTCAATACTATTTCTGAGGATGTTTCTTCTTTCCTCCTCCTGAAAAATCTGTTCCACATTCCAACCGTATCTGCTCCGCAGAATCCGAAAAAAGATGCTGTGAAATGTTCCGAAGGAAACGCCGGAAGCTCCGTTTAAATTCTCAAATCGGCTTTTCATTTCTTCCGCCGCCGCTTTGGAAAAGGTCAGCGCAAGGATTTCCTGCGGCTTCGCCAATCCTCTTTCCAATAATCTGGAAATGCGACAAAGCAATACTGTTGTTTTTCCGCTGCCCGGCCCTGCCAGAACCAGCATCGGCCCTGTTTCGTGGCAGACTGCCTTCTGCTGTGCCGTATTCAGTTTTTTGCTCACAGTATCGCCTCCTTTTTCGCTTCTTTCTAAACATTAAGTATATCACATCTTTCTGCCAAATGCCAAAAAAACACAGATTCTGTCCTATCTTAATAAAACCTTATAAAAACCCTAACGCGTTTTTCATTGCGCAAATTTCTATTCTGTATTAAAATAATACATGTTTCAGGCTAAATGCCCGAAACCGAAAATTTGAAGTAAAAATCCAAAGAAATGTTTTCCAGACATAGAAAACACGGAGGTTTCTAATGAATATTGGCATTTTTTCCGACACATATTTTCCACAGCTGAACGGTGTGGCAACATCCATCCGCACGCTCACCCATGCACTACGCGAAAAGGGACACACGGTGTATATTTTCACCCCTTCCGACCCTCGCTGTGAAGGGCAGCCCGAGGATGAGGATATCTTTCGTCTGCCCAGTATCCCCGTTTATTTCGTACGGGATTATCGTGCAGGCTATATTTTCCCGCCGCATATTCTGAAAAAAATCAAAAAACTGAATCTGGACATCGTGCATACACAGACAGAATTCCCCTTGGGCTTTCTGGGAAAGCTGGTTTCCACAACGGAGGGCATCCCCATGGTGCATACCTATCACACCATGTATGAGGATTATGTGCATTATATCGGCGGCGGACATATCATTTCCAAAAACATGGCACGCGAATTCAGCAGCGCCTTCTGCAATACGGCAATGGCAGTCATCGCGCCTACGCATAAAACGGAGCAGCTGCTTTCCGGCTACGGTGTAACAAAGCCGATTTCCATCATCCCCACCGGCATCAATACCGCGCATTTTCGCAAGGAAAACTTCGATGCGGCGGAAATTCTTGCCCTGCGGAAATCCCTTGGCTTAAAAGCAGATACCCCCGTTATCATTTCCATCGGGCGCATTGCGAAGGAAAAAAGCATTGATGTTGTCATTTCCGCCTTGCCGAAGCTGATTGAAAAGCTGCCGGAAGTGCAGATGGTAATTGTCGGCGAAGGCAATGAAATTGAAAATCTGCGCAACTTTGCAGAATCCCTCGGTGTTGGTGCTCATGTGATGTTTACAGGCGGCAAGCCTTGGGATGAAATCGGAAAATATTATCAGCTCGGCAATGTTTTCTGCAGTGCATCTGTTTCCGAAACGCAGGGGCTTACCTTTGCTGAGGCAATGGCAGGCGGCATCCCCGTTGTGGCAAAAAAGGATGAATGTATCGAAAATATCATCACTGACGGTGAAACAGGCATGCTCTTTGAGAAAAATGAAGACCTGCCGGAGCTGCTTTATCGCGTGCTGACCGACAAAGCCCTTTCCGAAAAGCTTTCCACAGCCTCTATACAGGCGATGGATGCTCTTTCCGTACAGAACTTTGCAGACAGCGTGGAGCAGCTGTACCAAAATATTCTGGAGCAGGAAGAACGCCCCAAGCCCATCGCCGCCCCTGTTATTCCGTTCGTGATTGGCGCAAAGGCCGCCAAGGGCATTACAGGGCTGCCCGGGAAGATTTCCCGTACCTATTTAAAGAAAGCAGCAAACTTTCTTTCTTCTGCCAAGGGCGAATAAAATCGAAGCCAAATTTTCACAGAGTCTAAAAAGGTGCGCCCAGATAAGAAACCCTGAATTCTGAAATGCTGAAAGCTACGGCTACTGCGTTAGTTCCCCTTGACAGCCTAAGTCAAAGGATGCCTGCTGGAAACTTCCTTGCATCCGCAGTCTTTCAGCTATTCCATTTTCTTCATGTTTTCTTATTGGGACACATCTTAAGGGCTCTGTGTTTTTTTATAAATTCTTCCCAATCTTTTTCAAAAAATGCTTGACAAACTCTTTCCCATATTGTATGATAGTTCATGTGCCAAATGAATATGTGAGTGTAGCTCAGCTGGATAGAGCGTCTGACTACGGATCAGAAGGTCGCGTGTTCGAATCATGTCACTCACGGAAAAAAACGTATATCTCTTTGATATACGTTTTTTATTTGTTTCATTTCCGAGCAAAAACAAAATACTATCTATTTTATTTTATATTTCTACGCAAAAAAGAGAGGAGCGGTATTTCTACCGCCCCTTTCTTTTTATCGTGGGTAAATGTAAGGAATCAATTATTTTTCAATCTGAGGAGCAACGTCATCCATCCACTTCATCAGACCGCCCTTTTCTGCATTCTTATCCCATACATATTTCTTT
>OIZE01002328.1_pt1 | contig 10245 bp, 6 predicted proteins | sample 1588421 | NCBI WGS metagenome assembly OIZE01 (sample SAMN03283251) | human gut metagenome | biome: human-associated habitat; material: feces | host: Homo sapiens | place: USA | collected 2013
GCACAGTTGAGGGCAGACTACTGGGCGGCACGCAAATGTTAAACCAATGTTAAATAATCAGACAGTCACAATATAGCTACATTGCAAACGCTGTAACTATCTGTGTGTCTTTATTTTGCAAACGCAACTGTCAAACTTGGGAGGATAAATCCGAATCGCCAAAACTTTTTGACGAAGAAATTATTGATGACGGCAAAAAAGGTTCAGATTCAATTGACCGCTCCGTCAGAGAGAATCCCAAAAACGAGGATAAACCACGCCTCAGCAGAAAGCCGGGCGAGAGCATCTTCGACTATGCGTCACGTGTGTCGGAGGACGTGGATAGAAGCGTGAGAGAAAGAGTAAGCGCACGGGACGAGTATGAGAAGAAGGTCAAGAGCAAAGGCTTCCAAACAAAGGAGGCGTTGCAGAACAGTATGCTCGGACTGCAGGAATTTATGTCCGCAATAGACCACGCATCGGGCAACAAGCGATACATAGAGGACATCCCGGACTTTGAGAATCCGATACTCGGAGAGAACCGCCTGTCGTCGGTGAACAAGGAAGAATCACATTCAAGATTGGACGCAATACACTCGCCGACGCCAACAAAAGGCGTCAGGAAGCCATATTTGAGGTCATATACCATGATTTATATGCCTCTTGCCGACATATTCTTTCCCCGAATATATCAGGCTCCTGACGGTTTTATGGCGGTCAGGATAACACTGATGTACTACGTCGATTTCTACAGTCTGTTCAACAACCCCGAAAAGGAATGGGATATCATTCTTTCCAAGGCTTTCGATGCACCTTCTGAACCATCTCTTTTTGATTAAGGTGGGCTTAATAAACAAAAAGTATGACTCGAACGCCGTAAAATTAGCATTCGAGTCATACTTTATTGCTTTTTCTGAGTTTTATCGGGCAGCAATAATTCATTTTATTCTGTAACGACTTCGTTTGTAAGAGCCAGGTCAAGAACATCTTTGATTGTTGAGACATAATGGAATGTCAGACCGTTCAAATATAACGGTTTAATCTCCAGAATGTCTTTCTTATTTTCCTTCGACAGAATAATATCTGTAATCCCTGCACGTTTGGCCGCAAGAATTTTTTCTTTGATGCCGCCTACAGGAAGCACTTTCCCGCGCAGTGTAATCTCTCCGGTCATCGCAATGTGGTCCTTAACTTTTCTTTTTGTGAAAGAAGATGCCAAAGATGTCGCCATGGTGACACCGGCTGATGGCCCGTCCTTAGGAATTGCGCCCTCTGGAACGTGAATGTGCACATTGTAACTGTCGAATATGTCAGGCGATATGCCGAATTTGTTGCAATTGGCTTTCAAATATTGTAGGGCAATAACCGCCGATTCCTTCATCACGTCTCCGAGGTTTCCGGTAAGAGTCAGCTTCTCGCCTTTGCCTTTTGACAGAGATGACTCGATAAACAAAATCTCTCCTCCGACAGCAGTCCACGCAAGACCGGTCACAACTCCGATTTGATCGTTTCCCTCGTAGCGGTCAGGGCTGAATTCCTCCTGTCCTAGATACTCTTTAAGGCCGTCGATAGAAACAGTCTTTTCAAAAGGCTTTCCGCTCGCTTTCTGCAATGCGATGCGGCGCATCACTTTTGCTATTTTCTTTTCCAGTTGTCTGACTCCAGATTCTCGTGTGTAGGATTCCACAATTTTCACAAGGACTTTTTTAGGGAAAGAAATCTCCTTTTCCTCGAATCCGTGTTCTTTCAACTGTTTCGGAACCAAGAATTTCTTTGCGATTTCAACCTTCTCTTCCAAAATGTAACCTGACACATCTATCAGCTCCATACGGTCAAGCAATGGCTGAGAAAGGGTTGATAGGGTATTGGCGGTGGCGATAAACATCACACGCGACAGGTCGTAGTCAACGTCCACATAGTTGTCGTGGAAATGGCAGTTCTGTTCAGGATCCAATGCCTCCAGTAATGCCGACGACGGGTCGCCCTTGAAATCTTGACCAAGTTTGTCAATCTCGTCCAAAACAAATACCGGATTCGATGACTTGCTCTTAATCAAACCTTGTATGATTCGTCCCGGCATAGCACCTATATATGTCTTGCGATGGCCTCGGATTTCCGCTTCGTCATGCAGTCCGCCAAGCGACATTCTCACATATTTGCGATGCAAGGCTTCCGCTATCGACTTGCCAAGAGATGTTTTACCGACTCCCGGAGGACCATATAAACATAAGATCGGGGCTCTCATGTCGCCTCGCAGCTTAAGCACTGCCAAATGCTCAAGAATGCGCTCTTTTACCTTGTCCAGTCCGAAATGGTCTTTGTCGAGCTGTTTTTCTGCATTGGGAATATCGAAATTGTCTTCTGTATATTCATTCCAGGGCAAGTCGAGAAGTGTCTCCAAATAGTTGTACTGCACAGAATAGTCTGGAGTTTGTGGTTGTAGACGTTCAAGTTTGCGCATCTCTTTTTTGAATGTGTTCTTGACATCCTCATTCCACAGTTTCTGCTCGGCTCTTTGATAAAGCTCGTCAATATCGTGCTCGTCGGTGTCTCCAAGCTCATCCTGAATTGTGCGGATTTGCTGCTGAAGGAAATGTGCCCGTTGTTGCTCGGAAATATCTTTCTGTGTTCTAGACTCAATGTCTGCGCGGATGTCAACCAGTTGAGACTCTCTGTTGAGATACATAAACAGGGAATATGCCCGTTGCTTTATCGAAAGGTTGGACAGCAACCGCTGTTTGACATTGGGTTCCAAAGGGGAGTTCGCGCACAAAAAATCAATCAGATGAACTGGATTGTCGATGTTTTTTATGGCAAAAGTCAATTCGTTCATCTTGTTACCCAACTTGTCGAGCATCTTCAATGTGATTTCACGAAGACTTGTCACCAGTACGTTGAACTCCTTGTCGTCTGACAATGGGTATTCTTCTTCAAGTGGCGTGATGTTAGCCCTCAAGAAAGGCTTGGTGCTTGTCACACTGTCGAGTTGGAATGGGTATTTACCTTGGATGATGACGTTTGTGGAATTGTCTGGAAATTCCAACACTCGTATAATTTCTGCGACTACGCCTATTTGGTATAGACCATCCTGACCGGGGTCCTCGTCTTTTGCGTCTTTTTGGCAGATTACGCCGATTGGCGTTTTCGTTTTTTGTGCCGCTTCAATTAGTGCCAAAGATTTGTCGCGGCCAACCGCTACTGGAATTGCGACATTGGGAAACAACACCATATTCCGAAGCGCCAAGATAGGAACATCGGACGTAAATGACTGTGGGTCTATATCGTTGTCAGTATTTTCGTTGGCTTTTACATCTGTGAAGATTTGGCATATTTGTGGGCTTCCATCTTCTTCGACCAACTTGCTGTCTGTAAAATCAATCATTGTCAAAATTTATTTTATATATCCTATAGCAAAAAAAATGCCAAACAATTTCTTAATAAAAAGCCGGAACAATTTTTCAATTGTTCCGGCATGTGTGGCTATTGACAAAAATATTTAGTCAATTGTTGCTGCGTCGGATTGATGGCAAGAATCTTCCCGTCTTTATCAAGAAGATAGCTGTTCATTCCGCTCTTTAGACGATACCGTTTGTACACTTCGGATTCCATACCGTCCTTTTCGTAAAATTGCGATACTTCTGATAGCCCATCTGTTCTGACAAGCTCTTTGAACATATTGTCGCTGTCGTCGAAATTAACAGAAATAAAACTCAAATTTTTTCTGATGGATTTGAAAAATCTGTCGTAATGAATGTTTCTGATGCGAGCTTCCGCATCGTCCGACGTCCAAAAATTGACTATCACATAATTGCCTCTCGTTTCGCTTAGTTTGAAATGATTCCCTAATTTGCTTATTTCAAAGTTTGGGGCGAAAGAGTTGATATCAACACTTACATCATAACTGTTGTAAGAAGATGTAAATACCAACAATATGGCAATTGTCGCAATTGCTGTAAATGTTCTCCTCATTCATTTAAATTATAGTTCACACTAAAGGCTTTCTTGGGAGTCCACCTGAGAAAAGCCCCTGCCGATTTTCGGCAATGGAGAGATCTCTTTCTCTCGTTTTTTTCAATTCGGAGACAAAGATATAAAAAAATATCGTTGATACAAAGCATTTTAACCTTTTTGTCAACTTTAAACCAATTACAAAAGGTTATTTGCATCGCTGGCAAATAGCACTACATACGGCTTTACAAGCCATTCCCGCTGATGTGGAGCGACACGAATATGGGCTTGTTAATAAAACATTTTTTAACACAGCAGAGCTGCCATGCTTCACTCCTTGAATTGCTCAAAACGGTTCGGACCGATAGGCATTCATGAATTCTTGAAGATATTCAAGGCTATTTGCTGAACTTGAATCCTTGCTGCTCAATAAAATCAAAAAATATTTTAGAGAAAGTCTCGTTGTTTTCTTTGGAATATCTGACATCCGTAAACACCTGAGCCAATGAATCCTTCCCATTTTCCTTGACAAAATTGATGTTTGCCGGCAACTCTTCCTTTTCTTTGTAAAGATTGGAGATGTCGGTTGTGGAATAATCAGCATATCGCTCCTTGTGTATGATTCCTTGCAATGGAATTCGCTCCGATTTGGCTGAATCATCATCGGGAATGCCGACAGACAGAGTCACGATAGGGACAACGTATTGTGGAAGATTAAGCGTTTTGGCAATTTGTGGGGCATTGTATGTTGTCGTGCCGAGGTAGCAGCATCCAAGACCGCCCATTTCGGCTATGGTGCAGAATTGCTGGGCAAATATGGTGGCGTCGAGAAACGCAGCGACAAATGATTGGAAATTGCCGAATCCTGGCTTAGCATTGCTTTGCTCACACCATTTTATAAAACGGTTGAAGTCGGCGCAGAAAGTTAATAGCATTGGTGCTCCGGTTGCCGCCGGCTGATTGAAATGGTTTTTTGCCAATTCTTCTTTTATGTCGGTGTCAGTTGTTATGACAACACTGTAAAGTTGCATTCCTCCAGTTGTCGGGGATTGAGCCGCAGCATCAAGCATGCGCTCAATGGTGTCGCTGGGAATGGCTTCTGATTTGTATTTTCTTATGGTTTTACGATTAAAGAAGAAATCCATATTCATAATTTATTGTTTTTATTGCAAAGGTAGTCAATAAATCCGGAATGTCGCAAAATAGAACAAACGCCAATGAGGACAAAATAATAGTCGAAATATATTTTGAGAATACTGGAAATTTTGCAATCTTTGCATTGATGAATGAGAAGCATCAGTAACTATTATTAAATCAAACAAAGCTGTGGAGATAAACATATATTCTTACGACGAGGCTTTCAATGCCTCATGTGACTATTTTAACGGCGATGAACTCGCTGCTCGCGTCTGGGTCAACAAATACGCTTTGAAGGACTCATACGGAAACATTTATGAAAAGACGCCGGACGATATGCACCATCGATTGGCATCGGAATTGGCACGGATTGAAAGTAAATACAAGAATCCTTTGTCGGAAACGGATATTTTCAACTTGATGAAGGATTTCAAATACATTGTGCCGCAAGGAAGCCCGATGGCGGGAATCGGAAACAATTATCAAGTAGGGTCGTTGTCAAACTGTTTCGTAATCGGTCTTGACGGCGCTCCGGACTCTTATGGAGGCATCATCAAAATCGACGAGGAACAAGTGCAGCTGATGAAGCGCAGAGGCGGCGTGGGGCACGACCTCTCACATGTGCGCCCAAAGGGTTCGCCTGTGAAAAATTCAGCTCTTACGTCAACGGGATTGGTGCCGTTTATGGAACGCTACTCAAATTCCACAAGAGAAGTTGCGCAAGATGGACGTCGCGGAGCGTTGATGCTGTCGGTTTCAATAAAGCATCCCGACAGCGAGGCATTCATCGATGCGAAAATGACAGAAGGCAAAGTTACGGGTGCCAATGTGTCGGTACGCGTCGACGACGAGTTCATGCGGGCGGCAGAAGCCGATGCGGAATATGAACAGAAATTCCCGGTTGACAGCGAGCATCCATATGTGTCAAAAAAAATAAATGCAAACGCCCTTTGGCGAAAGATTGTGCATAATGCGTGGAAGAGCGCTGAACCAGGTGTGCTTTTCTGGGATACGATAACGCGAGAGTCTATCCCTGATTGTTACGCTGACTTAGGGTTTAAAACGATATCCACAAATCCTTGTGGCGAAATTCCGTTGTGCCCGTATGACAGCTGCCGGCTTATTGCTGTAAACCTGTATTCATACGTAAAAAATCCTTTCACAGCCGAAGCAGAATTTGACTTTGACCTTTTCCGACAGCACATCAGATGTGCTCAGCGACTGATGGACGACATTATCGATCTGGAAATGGAAAAAATTGATAAAATCATTGCCAAAATAGAGTCCGATCCAGAAACGGAAGAAGTTAAAGCCACAGAATTGAATCTGTGGAAGAAAATCCGCAACAAGACTTTGGCTGGACGACGCACTGGACTTGGAACAACAGCGGAAGGAGATATGCTTGCCGCAATGGGCTTACGTTATGGAACTCCAGAGGCTACGGCTTTTTCTGTGTCTGTACACAAAACGTTGGCACTTGCGGCCTACTGGTCTTCGGTCGAGATGGCAAAGGAGCGTGGCGCATTCTCTTTGTACGACGCCAAGAGGGAAGAGGCAAATCCTTACATAAACCGATTGAAGGACGCTGACCCTTCTTTGTATGATGAGATGATAAAATACGGGCGACGCAACATTGCATGCTTGACAATCGCCCCGACGGGAACTACAAGCTTGATGACACAAACCACATCCGGCATAGAGCCAGTCTTTATGCCTGTATATAAGCGCCGTCGCAAGGTTAACCCGAATGAGCCGGGCGTACATGTGGATTATGTAGACGAAACTGGTGATGCGTTTGAAGAATATGTAGTTTATCACCATAAGTTTATATCCTGGATGGATGCGAATGGCATCAAACGCAAAGAAAAGTTCTCACAAGAGGAGTTGGATGAATTGGTGGCAAAATCTCCGTATAACAAAGCCACAGCAAACGACATTGACTGGCATGAGAAGGTCAAGATGCAGGGAGAAATCCAAAAATGGGTTGACCATTCAATAAGTGTTACAATCAACCTGCCGTCGGATGTGACCGAAGATCTGATAAACGAACTGTATATGGAGGCATGGAAGGCTGGATGCAAGGGATGCACCGTATATCGTGATGGCTCACGCTCAGGAGTTCTTGTGTCGACTCAGAAGGAAAAAAAGAAGGTGGAGGCTCCTGTCCACACAGGTTTTGAGGAGCGCCATGTGCTTAAACGACCGATTGAATTGGAGGCGGATGTTGTCAGGTTCCAGAACAACAAAGAGAAATGGATTGCGTTTGTCGGACTTATCGATGGAAGACCTTATGAAATATTTACTGGTCTTGCAGATGATGAAGATGGCATCTTCTGTCCGAAATCTGTGAGCAAAGGAAAAATCATCAAGGCTATTGACGAGAATGGCAACAAGCGCTACGATTTTCAGTTCATCAATAAGCGTGGATACAAGACGACAATAGAGGGCCTCTCTGACAAGTTCAATCCTGAGTATTGGAATTATGCCAAATTGATATCAGGCGTGTTGCGCTATGGCATGCCGATTGACCAAGTGATGAAGCTGGTTGGTGGACTCGAGCTCAACAGCGAATCTATCAACACCTGGAAAATGGGCGTTGAGCGGGCTTTGAAGAAGTATTTGCCGGAAGGCACCAAAGCCAAAGGTCAGAAATGTCCTAATTGCGGACAAGAAACATTGATATACCAAGAGGGCTGTTTGATTTGCACTTCGTGCGGCACATCAAGATGCGGATAGAGAAACTAACCTATGGAATATTCATTAAGTAAATATATTAACCTATGAAATTGTTATTTAGAATTGGCTACAACACTGCCTGGGGAGAAAGCTTATATCTTTTGGGCAGTGTTAAGGAATTGGGCGAATGGAATGAGTCCAAGGCGTTGAAAATGACCTACGAGGACGGCATTTGGTCTACAGAGGTGGATATTAAGCGTAATGTCAAATCGTTTGAGTATTGTTATATTGTCCGAAACGACAATGGCGCAGTTCGCAAGGAGTGGGGCAAGCCTCACTTGTTCACGTTTGGAAAAGAAATCAAGGTCTATGAAATCTTGGATTCCTGGAATGACCAGCCCTATGACAAATCTTTCTACTCGTCGATGTTTGTCAATTCTATATTCCATCGTGAAAACAAAAACGATGCGCTGCCTCATCAATGTGGTGGCGTCACGTTGGAGATCTTTGCTCCGTCGGTAAGACCTGACGAGGACTTGTTTGTGACAGGCAATTGCGATGTGCTTGGAAATTGGAACCAGGAGAACGCGTTGGCGCTTACCGATTGCAATTATCCGATATGGTCGGTTGCTTTCCAATTTCCTGAAAAAGAGGAACAGGTGGAGTATAAATTCTTCAAGAGAAACAGACACACCGGCACTGAATCGTGGGAAGGGTGCAATAACCGGGTGCTTGACATATCGGCTCCAGACAAAAACGGATGTATTGTTGTCGCAGGCTTGAGATTCAACGATTCCGCTGCGCTATGGAAGGGCGCAGGTACAGCTATTCCGGTGTTCTCAATCCGCACCGACGAGGATTTCGGCGCCGGCGACTTCCTCAGCATAAAGAAAATGGTTGATTGGCTGGCGGCGACAGGGCAGCGTGTCTTGCAGATTCTACCAATCAACGACACTACAATGACTCACACATGGGTGGATTCCTATCCATATAAAGCTAATTCGACTTATGCACTGCATCCGATGTATTTGAACATTCCGGCATTGGGCAAGCTGAAGGACAATCAGCGTCAGGAATATTTCAATAATCTGGCAGTGGAGTTGAATGCTCTTCCGCAAGTCGACTATGAGCGTGTCAATGCTGGCAAGCTGGAATATGTGAGAGAAATCTTTGCCGAATCAGGAGCCAAGACCTTGAAGACGGAGAACTTTAAATCGTTCTTTGCAAAAAATGAGTATTGGCTGAAGAATTATGCAGCATTCTGCTTGTTGCGTGACAAATTTGGAACTGCCGACTTTACCCAATGGGGTAAGTATTCAAAATTCGACGAAAGTCTTGTCGACGAGTTGTGCAAAGACAATGCTGATGAAATCAACCTGACATATTACATCCAATACAACCTTGACAAACAACTGAAAGATAGTTGTGATTATGCACACAAGCACGGTGTTGTGTTGAAAGGTGACATACCTATCGGTATCAGCCGCGCAAGTGCGGATGCTTGGGTTGACCCAGATTTGTTTAATCTGAACAGCCAAGCGGGAGCGCCGCCTGATGACTTCTCAGTGCTTGGTCAGAATTGGGGATTACCGACGTATAATTGGGAGCGTATGAGTCAGGACGGCTTCAAATGGTGGAAAAACAGGATGCGCAAGATGTCGGAATATTTCGACCTGTATCGAATAGACCATATCCTTGGCTTCTTCCGAATCTGGCAAATCCCCATGTCGGCGGTGCATGGCTTGTTGGGTGTGTTCAACCCGGCGTTACCATATACACCAGATGAAATGCGCAACAATTATGACTTCTGGATAAATCCGGATCTCCAATGCAAACCATATATTATGGACTACTTCCTTGCCGATTTCTTTGGAGAATATACCGAAGAAGCAAAATCGCTATATCTGGAATCGATAGGAGGGGGACGCTACAAATTGAAGCCTGAAGTTGATACGCAACAGAAAGTTGCGGAGTTGTTTGCGTCGTATGAGAAAAACGACAAGAACAATAAATTGGAAAACGCCCTGTGCGGATTGCTTGATGAAGTGCTTTTCATCGAGGACCCAGAAGAACATGGCAAATACCATCCTCGAATCTCAGCACAATTCACCTACATCTATAGGTCGCTGAATGATTATGAGAAGTGGTGCTTCAACAGAATGTATAACGACTTCTATTACCATCGTCACAATGATTTCTGGTATGGAAAGGCTATGTGGAAACTTCCGGCTTTGGTAAACTCAACAGATATGCTTGTGTGCGGTGAGGATTTGGGAATGATTCCAGACTGTGTGCCGGCGGTGATGAAGCAACTTCAGATTCTGTCGCTGGAAATACAAAGAATGCCCAAAAATCCAGAAGACGAGTTTGGCAATCCATATCAATATCCATATTTGTCGGTATGCACTACATCGACCCATGATATGGGTGGAATCAGACAATGGTGGGAGGAAAACCACGACAAAACCCAACGGTTCTACAACACTATGTTGCACCAGGAGGGGG
>OIZE01002338.1_pt1 | contig 10220 bp, 7 predicted proteins | sample 1588421 | NCBI WGS metagenome assembly OIZE01 (sample SAMN03283251) | human gut metagenome | biome: human-associated habitat; material: feces | host: Homo sapiens | place: USA | collected 2013
AGATTATAGTATCATGCGTACATCTTCTTTGAATGGTATGCTGACATCACTTGCAACAAACTATAACAGAAGAAATAAAGACGTAAAATTATACGAACTGGCTAACATTTATCTTCCAAAGGCACTTCCACTTACAGAACTGCCGGATGAAAGAGTACAGTTCACACTTGGTATGTATGGCGAAGGCGACTTCTTCACTATGAAGGGTGTCGTAGAAGAGTTCTTCGATAAAGTAGGACTTCATAAGAAAGAAAAATACGATCCGAATGCAGGAAAATCATTCCTTCACCCGGGACGTCAGGCAAACATCATTTATGATGGTGTAGTAGTCGGATATCTTGGAGAAGTACATCCGGAAGTTGCAGATAACTATGGAATCGGAACAAGAGCCTACATTGCAGTAATCGATATGCCAGAGATCGTAGCAAGAGCAACATTTGATCGTAAATATACAGGAATTGCAAAATTCCCTGCAGTGACACGTGACATCAGTATGGTAATGCCAAAAGAGATTCTGGTAGGACAGATTGAAGATGTGATCGAAAGCAAGGGCGGTGAATATCTGGAAAGCTATTCACTGTTCGATATTTACGAAGGTGCTCAGATTAAAACAGGATTCAAATCTGTTGCATATTCTATCGTATTCCGTGCAAAGGATAAGACACTGGAAGAAGCTGAAATTACAGCAGCAATGGATCGCATTCTTTCCGGTCTGGAAGAACTTGGTATTGAGTTGAGAAAGTAAGAAGAGAGGGTAAGAGCATTGAAAACAAGTGATTTTTATTATGATCTTCCGGAGGAACTGATCGCACAGGATCCTTTGGAGGACCGCTCTTCCTCCCGCCTTATGATACTTGATAAAGAGACAGGGAAGACAGAGCATCATGTATTTCGTGAGATTATCGATGAACTGAATCCAGGAGATTGTCTGGTTATCAATGATACGAAAGTAATTCCGGCCAGACTGATCGGAGCAAAGGAAGACACCGGAGCAAAGATAGAAGTGCTTCTTTTAAAACGAGGAGCAGATGATGTCTGGGAGACATTGGTAAAGCCTGGAAAAAAGGCAAGACCGGGAGCAAGAATCAGCTTTGGAGACGGCCTGCTTGTCGGAGAAGTTATGGATGTAGTGGAGGAAGGAAATCGTCTGATCCATTTTGAATACGAAGGAATCTTCGAGGAGATTCTGGACCAGTTAGGTCAGATGCCGCTTCCACCGTATATTACACATCAGCTTCAGGATAAGGACAGATATAATACCGTCTATGCGGTACACTCAGGTTCTGCGGCAGCACCGACGGCCGGACTTCATTTTACGCCGGAGCTTTTGGAAGAGATTCGCGCGAAAGGTGTGGAGATCGCACCGGTTACACTTCATGTCGGACTTGGAACGTTCCGTCCGGTGAAGGTAGATGATGTGGAGCATCACCATATGCATTCAGAATTTTATATGATTACTGAAGAGTCTGCACAGAAGATCAACCATGCAAAAGAAGCAGGACATCGTGTCATCTGTGTCGGAACAACAAGCTGCAGAACAATCGAATCCGCTGCCGATGAGAATGGAAGATTAAAAGAATGCAGTGGTTGGACAGAAATCTTTATCTATCCGGGATATCAGTTCAAGATTCTGGATGCGCTGATCACGAACTTCCATCTGCCGGAATCTACACTGATCATGCTTGTTTCTGCATTAGCCGGAAAAGAGCATGTGATGGCAGCGTATGAGGAGGCAGTAAAAGAAAGATATCGTTTCTTCAGTTTTGGGGATGCGATGTTCATACGATAGAAAGGGACAACCTATGTCAGAAAATGATTTTATCATTGTAGATGAAGAAGAGACAAACAAGGAAGACAACAGACAGGACACTGGCAGGGAAGAAGAAAAAAAAGAAGTGACAACTTCTGACCATTCTGAAAAAGATGATGACGGATATGAGAGAATATGTTTTATTTGTCATCGCCCGGAGAGTGTGACGGGAAAGATGGTTGAACTTCCGAATAATATCGCGGTGTGTCCGGACTGTATGCAGAGAAGCTTTGATATGATGAACAATAGTTCGATGGATCTGAGCAAGATGATGAACATTCCGGGCGTACAGTTTTTGAACCTTTCGGATCTTGATAATCTGCAGCCAAAGGCACAGAAGATCAAACAGAAGAAGAAAAAACCGAAAGAGTTTAAACAGTTGGATATTAAGAATATTCCGGCACCACATAAGATCAAAGCACGTCTGGATGAATATATCGTTGGACAGGAGTATGCAAAGAAAGCAATCTCTGTTGCAGTTTATAATCATTACAAACGTGTAGCAACAGGAACAATGGATGAGATTGAGATAGAGAAATCAAATATGCTCATGATTGGGCCTACAGGATGTGGTAAAACATATCTGGTTAAGACACTGGCGAAGCTTTTAGATGTGCCGCTGGCAATTACAGATGCAACATCTCTTACAGAGGCAGGATATATCGGTGATGACATCGAAAGTGTTGTTTCCAAGCTTCTTGCAGCAGCAGACAACGATGTTGAGCGTGCGGAACAGGGAATTATTTTTATCGATGAGATCGATAAGATTGCCAAGAAAAAAACTTCCAGTCAGAGAGATGTGAGTGGTGAATCTGTGCAGCAGGGAATGCTCAAACTCTTAGAGGGAAGTGAAGTTGAAGTTCCGGTAGGCGCGAACAGCAAGAATGCAATGGTTCCACTGACAACAGTGAATACAAAAAATATTCTGTTTATCTGTGGAGGTGCATTCCCGGATCTTGAAGACATTATCAAAGAGCGTCTGCAGAAGAAAACGTCGATGGGATTCAATGCGGAACTGAAAGATACAGTCGAGCATGATGAAGAGCTGCTCTCTAAGGTGACAATTGAGGACTTAAGAAAATTCGGTATGATCCCGGAGTTCTTAGGACGTCTTCCGATTGTATTTACATTAAAGGGACTCGACAAAGAGATGCTTGTCAAGATCTTAAAAGAGCCGAAAAATGCAATTTTAAAACAGTATCAGAAGCTGCTGGCATTAGACGAAGTGAAGCTTGAGTTTGATGACAGCGCATTAGAAGCAATTGCAGAAAAGGCAATGGAAAAAGATACCGGAGCCAGAGCACTGCGTGCGATCATTGAGGAATTTATGCTGGATATTATGTATGAGATTCCGAAAGATGATAATATTGGAGAAGTAACAATTACAAGAGCTTATATAGAAGGTACCGGCGGACCGGTTATTCAGTTGAGAGGCCAGGCAGTACCGAGATTAGATGGATAAAGTGAGATTTTAGAAAGAGAAGTTTTGTTCAAAAATCTGAAAACTGATTGGGGAATTAGTTTAAAAAATCACAAAAAGGAAGAGAGAAAAATGGACACATACAGATACTTACTGGATTTAGCAATTATTCTTATATCTACAAAATTACTTGGACTATTAACAAGACGAGTACAGATGCCGCAGGTTGTTGGCGCACTTCTGGCGGGATTGATCCTCGGACCGGCAGGATTTGGAATTCTGGCAGAGACTTCATTTATCCATGAAGTTGCAGAAATCGGAGTTATTGTTCTGATGTTTACTGCAGGTATGGAGACGGATATCAAAGAGCTGAAAGCAAGTGGAAAAGCTTCTTTTATTATTGCTCTTTGTGGTGTGATCGTTCCACTGATCGGAGGTTATGGTGTTGCCTGGTTCTTTAACCGTCCAAGCATGGCAGGAAGTAACCTGTCATCCCCTGTAGTTCTTCAGAATGTCTTTATTGGAGTTGTACTCACAGCAACGTCTGTAAGTATTACAGTAGAGACATTGAAAGAATTAGGAGCATTGAAGAGCCGTTCAGGAAATGCAATCCTTGGTGCTGCGATCATTGATGATGTTCTCGGTATTATCGCACTGACAATCGTTACAAGTCTTGCAGATGATTCTGTAAAGCTTGGAATGGTTCTGATCAAGATCATTGGATTCTTCGCATTTTCAGGTGTTGTCGGATTCATTTTCTATAAGATGTATAAGAAATGGGTTGACGGAGCTGAGAAGGAACTGCATCGTCATACGATTATTGCGTTTGTATTCTGCTTGCTTATGGCATTTATCGCAGAAGAAGTTTTCGGTGTTGCAGATATTACAGGTGCATATATCGCAGGATTAATTATTTCCAACGTACAGAGATCTACTTATCTGGAGTCTAAGTTTGATACGTTGTCTTACCTGCTTCTGTCACCGGTATTTTTCGCAAGTATCGGTCTGAAGGTAAACCTTCCACAGATGTCAGTATCCATCATTATGTTCGCAGTTGTTCTTACAGTTGTGGCAGTTCTTACTAAGATAGTCGGCTGTGGACTTGGTGCAAAGATTTGTGGTTACAAGAATTATCAGGCAAAACGAATCGGAGTGGGAATGATCTCCCGTGGTGAGGTTGCCTTGATCGTAGCAAGTAAAGGTTCCGCACTCGGACTTATGAGTTCTTCCATCTTAGGACCGGTTATCGTGGTGGTTGTTATTACAACAGTCATCACACCGATTCTTCTGAAAGTAGTGTTCGCTCCTGGAACAGGACCGTCAACACAGGTAGAAGCTGCAAAGAAGGTTACAAGCTACTATGAGAATCGAGAAGATAACAGATAGAACAAAAGAGAAAAGAATCGATAAAAGATATTGTAGAAACTTTGAGGTCATGGGACAGTTAAAGCTGTCTCATGACCTCAAATGTGTTATAGAGGTTTAATTGTCCGTATCCCCATTCACGGTTAGGGTATTCCATACTGTCTGGTCGGATGGCTCCAAGAACAAGAAGGCTTTTGATCTGGAATACATCGATGCCGGGCATTTTGCGTTCATAGAGCTGCCATTCTAACATAAGTGCGACTGCCCCGGCGGTGATAGCAGCTGCGGCGCAGGAGCCGCTGCGCACGGCAAAACGGTCTCCTGGAAGAGCTCCTTTGATATTAATCCCGGGAGCAGTGATGGAAGGATTTTCAAATCTTGTTCTTGTATAGCCGCGTCCGGATGCCTGGGCGACTGCACCATTGCTGCCGTCGTAATAGGAGACCGTCAGAGGACTAGGGGCATTGGCCGGGTTTGTAAGAGTCGTGTAAGGATCTGATTCAAGGAAATAGACTTCTCCGTCTAAAAATTCTGTGACAGGAAGCCAGATATGGAAATCACCATTAATCAGGCGGGTCGGTTCTACGATGATTTTCCAGATGCCTTCTGCCGGGGTACGGAAACGGAAGAAGATGAGTTCAGAGTTTGCTTTTTCGACCAGAAGCCGGTAGTCAACAGAGACGCGGGTCTTTTCAAAGAGAAAATCAATGTCTGCGCTTGTGCCTACATGAAATGGAATTTTGGATGTATTTTCCCCGGACGGTGAAATAATTGAAATTGAGAAGAGATTGGGGATCAGTACCCAAAGTTCCAAAGTGAAACCGGATACATTTTCACCAACCCGGATCTCTACAGTTTTACGGTCATTTTCTGACTGGATCGTATTGAAATAATGATGACGTTTGTCTGCTTCATTTCCCGTGCCGACCACAGCAATCCGGTCGGGCATCAGACTGTAGCTGCCAAGTAATGCGGGAAGCGGAAGCGTGCCGACATGACCGCCAAGATTAGAGCCTATAGTGATACACATGACAAGTGGAAGCCCCAGTTCATCTGCCAGATCATTCAGATATTTTAATCCAAGGATCAGATCTGTTTCCTGATAGCAGACGGCTGTTTCCGTGATGCAGTAATAATCCCGCAGATATTGCTTCGCTTGTTTTAATTTGACAACAGCGAGAGTAGATTCCGGAGCGGCTCCCAGAAACTGTTCGTCAGCGTCAGCATTTCCGGCAGCGAGACTGGCAATATAAGTTCCATGTCCGTCGATATCGACAGAAGGGACCTGTGATAGTGGGGAATCAGAAGAAAGTGCCAGATCAATCTCTTCCTTACGGTATTCACTTCCGTAGAAAAAGTCTCTGGGTGGAGTTCCGCTTTGGATAGTCTGATCCCAAAGTGCCGCAATTCGCGTGGTACCGTCCAGATTGCGGAAAACTTTGTTTTGATAGTCAATCCCGCTGTCAAGAAATCCAATCAGAACGCCTTTTCCTTTTAATTGAAGTGCCGGATAGTTCTGTACGGGAAGGATGCCGGTCTGGTTCAATGTTTCCATAGCGACAGGAGCAAAACAATTCGGAATGGAATTATAAGAAAAACGCGTCAGAGAGATTGGTTCTACAAGTTCTTTGGAAAAATAAATGCACTGATATCCAAGTCCGGCATCCTGGATACATGGATCTTTTTTCAGAAGTTCATTGAACAGTGGAGTGCGCAGCGGATTACTGATGAAGTCGCGTGTATCTTCGGAGAGTATCTGTTCCCTGCAAGTTTCAAGATCATTCATAAGATGACTCCTGAGTTGAGTTGTAGAAAGGATATGCAAGAAGGATTCTATTTATGAAATTAGTCTAAAAATAATAGAAAATGACTTCAAAAACTGGAAGAATACGATATAATAAGACCAAGAGAAATTGTAGATCACCTTTCTGGTGGTTGAGATGATACAGCAATGATAAGAAGGGAGATTTCAGTATGAAAGATTTTTTTGAAGATTTAGGAAAACGTCTGAGCGAGACAGCAGAGGCAGTGACAGCAAAGGCAGGAGATGCGATTGAGATACAGAAATTAAAAGCGCAGATCAGAGAGCTTGCAAGAGGAAATGCAGAAGATCTGATGGAACTTGGTCAGAGTATTTATGACAGATTTGAGAATGGAGAAGAACTGGATGAGGCTTCCAAGGGACTGTGCGAGGCAATTGCAAGCCGCAAGGAAAGCATAGAAGAGTATGAGAATAACTCCTCTGAACTTATTGAATTGAAGCGTCTTCAAGAGTTGTATAAGATTATATTTGCAAGTAATGTTCAGTCTTTACCTCTTTTGCCCGTTATTAGTGACAATGACATGGATATTATTGAGCAAAATGAAATATGGAACAAGAAAATAATAGGACATGCGGATATAAATATCGGCAACCTTATTCAAAGGCTTAACATTAACGACTGGGTGAATGAAGGTCGCAAGTATCTTCAAGAGGATAGTCTGATATGTCCGTTTTGCCAAAAAGAAACTATTACCGAGGAGTTTAAAAAGCAATTACAACTCTATTTCGATGAAACTTTTACCGCAGATATTCAATTGGTTCAGACATGGGGAGAAAAATATATGGCTACCAGTACGGAACTTACCTCCCTTTTGGAAAGTATTTCAGATAAAGAAAAACATAATTCAGCATCAAAGCTAAACAAAGATTTATATGATGCCACATTAAAAACATTAAGCGGACAAATTGCCGTAAACAAGGAACATATCAACAATAAGCGCAAGGAACCAAGCCGAAGTATCAGTCTGGTTTCCACAACAGAAATGCAGGAGAAAATAAAGGCATTGGTTGTTGTTGCCAATCAGGAGATTTCCAAACATAATCAAGTCGTTGAAAACTTGTATGCTGAAAAGCAAAAGTTAATTACCCAAATTTGGAAGTATGTGATTACTGAATACCAGGATAATATAAAACAGTATTTGGAGGAAGAGAAAAAGATTAAGGCAGGTATAAATTCCTTGGAGGAAAAAGTACGTGGGTCAAGGGCGAGCTATGTGGCACTGAATAACGAGATAAAGCGATTGACTCAAAACGTAACCAGTGTCCAACACTCTATTGACGAGATTAATAGAATCTTGCAGCTATATGGATTCAACAATTTCCAAATAGTTCCATCTCCCGGTCATGAAAACCAATATCAGATACAAAGGGAAGATGGTACTTTGGCAGAGAACACATTGAGTGAGGGAGAAATCACCTTCATCACTTTCCTCTATTTCATGCAGTTGGCAAAAGGGGGAATTGACAAAGAAAGCATGATGGAAGACAGGGTATTGGTTATTGATGACCCCGTATGTAGTTTGGATAATACCGTCCTGTTCATCGTAAGTTCCTTGATAAAAGAAATGATAAAGCAAATTAAAAGCGGTGTCGGGAATATCAAGCAACTAATCGTATTGACTCACAATGTTTATTTTCATAAAGAGGTTTCTTTTGTGGATGGTAGAACTCCCAAGAATGGGAATACTTATTATTGGATACTCCGAAAGGCGGATAATATTACTTCGGTGAAAGGATATGAAATGGAAAATCCAATAGTAAGTTCTTATGAACTGCTGTGGAAAGAATTGAAAGAACGTGACCATAATTCCGGAATAACCATACAAAATACGATGCGGCGTATCATAGAAAATTATTTTAAGATTTTGGGCAAATTCGGAGATGATGAATTGATTCAAAAGTTTGCCAATCCGCAAGAACAAGAAATATGCCGTTCGTTGATTTGCTGGATAAACGATGGTTCACATTGTTTGCCAGATGATTTATATATAGAAGCCCCATACGACACTATTGATAAATATTTCGAGGTATTTCGAAAGATATTTGAAGAAATGGGGCATATTGCACATTACAATATGATGATGGAAGAAAAATAAAAAAACAGCCTGGTGTTCAAAAATTGAACGCCGGGCTGTTTTTTAGAATTTACAATACAGACTTTTCTTCTTTGCGGCTCTTAGTCTGCCGCGTCTTCAGTACCGTCTTTTGCCGGTCGATTATCGCATTCACGTGGTCGATGAAGGTGGCGTAAGGCGCTTCATCGTTTACTATCGTCAGGGCATTCACCAACTCGACAAGCGAACGGTAGGCGTTATCCGCCGCTTGGCGGGTCTCTTTCACGATGCCTACCTGACGGGCGGCTTCCTCTTCCGTCCGCTGCGAAACGGCGGCGAGGAAGGCGGTCTCGCACGATTCCAGATTTGCCAGCCAAGTATCAAAGGTGATGGCGGTCAGCTTACTGCCGTCAATCGCTTTCAAATCCTGCAACAAGTTGTGCAGCACGCCGCTTTCCTCCGTTTGCGGAAGGGTGGTCGGGTCGCCGTATTTGTCAAACAAAGTCTTGGCTTCGATGGCGGTCTGGCGCACATCATTTGCCGGATGGGCAGTCATGGCTTTGAGGTAATTGTTCGCTCCGCGCCAGGCGTTGTCGCGAGCGGAATCCGCTTCGGCGGCGAGTGCGGTGGAAGGTGTGGAAGCAGAGTCTTTCAAGGCATTGTCGAAGGCATCGACTGCGTTTTTGAAAGTGGTGACGGAGGTGGTCAAGGTTGTGGGAACGGAGGCAGTCATACTCAATTCTCCCGGTCTGTCTTCTTCGCCATTCTTAGGCAAGTTGTCGGTTTCGGTGGCGATGAGTTTCAGGAAACCGAAATCTTCCTCCACTCGGAGACGGGCGATGTTGAACGATACAATTTGTTTCATATTGTTTTGGTTTTAAGTCGTATGCAACAATACGTTGCATGGACAAATGTAGCTTTTTCCGGTGGATGAGGCAAAGATGAAGCGGAAAATCAGTCGGCAGAGGGAAAATAAATGAAAAAGTGGCGAAAACAATCTCTCCGTGGCTTGTTGGCGAGGAAAAGCATTGTAAACCGGAATCATCGATGCTTGTCGGGAAGAGAAAACGGCGGAAACCGGATTAGTGGCGCTTCTTGGAAGGAAAAAGCATTGCCGACCGCAGTTGCCAATGCTCTTTCCTTGTCCGGCAAGGTTCATCCGAGGGGATTCTCATCTGTATCACCGTCTGAACCTTCTCCGCCACCGGGAGTGGTGTCTTCCGCCGTTGCGGGGAGTTCAATCCATTCCAATTGTTCCGTATCGACCAGTGCACGGGTGTAGGCTCCGCTGCCGGTCCGGGTACGTTCGGGGATGAACTGCACGCGCACGGCTTGTACCTGTTTCTCGAAATCGAAGTCCGCCGGGTCTTTCACCCCCTTCGTGTCGAGGACGTAGCGGAAGTATCCCAGCCCCTTGATGTGCACGCTCTTGCCTTGCGACATGCGTGTGTGCATCACGCCTGAGATGTCGCCCAGCACGGCTTGCACGTCACTGTTGCTTACGGTGGAGATTTTCGACAGGTCTTTGGCGATGGTTTCCGTCCCTACGGGTTTTCCTTGTACGACGGCTTGGGGGTAATAGACGCCCGTCCGCTTGCTGAATGCTTTTTTCCAAAATGGCATAGCTGTTGTGTTTTTTAATGGTTTGTAACTGTTGTTCGTGCCGCCTTCCGCAAGGTAGCTACCTTGAACGCCTGAAGATAGCTACCAAGTGGGTGCCGAGGTAGCTACCTTGCGGTGGAGACGGGG
>OIZE01002341.1_pt1 | contig 10206 bp, 10 predicted proteins | sample 1588421 | NCBI WGS metagenome assembly OIZE01 (sample SAMN03283251) | human gut metagenome | biome: human-associated habitat; material: feces | host: Homo sapiens | place: USA | collected 2013
GTAAATTGCTTTGAAAAACTCTTACAAACTCGATTCGTCTTTCAAAATCGAGACACAGTATAACATGATATAATTGCTGTGTCAATATTTTGACGCAAAAATATTTTTTGCGAGAATACCGGGGCGGGGTTTTGCTTTACCCGGATTTCCCGCGTTGCGCTGACCTCCATTCCTGCGGGGTCATGCCATAGTCAAACAGACATACCCCCGTGCGGCGGCCGATGGAGTTCAAATCACTGCCGTTGTAATGCAGTAATTTTGCCAGCTTACTGTGGGGAAACCGCCTGTCCGTGTTCCTGTTCACTGTCATGCATAGATACGCGCCCTTCTCTGTCAGGGGGCTTCATCTGCCTCTTTTGCCTTGATGCTGAACCGCTGCGATTCCGACATCGTGACGGACTCCCCCACTGCCATGCAGCTGATGTTGAGTTTGGCAACGATTCGTCCTTTCAACCGCTGCATTTCTGCATCCAGCGTTTTGACCCGCGTTTCTACCAGCTGCTTTTGCTCCTGTAAGCGGAGGTATCGCAGCACAGTGGCTGATAAGTCGTTGCCGAGCTGAATAGTGGGAATGGTTTTGCCGACGGCACCTATATAAAATGTATTTCTCAAAGCCGATTGGCTCTGAAACAAAATAAAAAGCGAGAATAATCGCAGGCCATGCCTGATGTTTACGGCAAACCCTGAACTGCGATCATTCTTGCAATTGTCGGCTGTTTTCACCCGATATAAAAAGAAAAGTGCCGCCAGCGTCCACCCAGAACGGGCAGAACAAGACTATTGGCACGAATTACAAACTTAAACAACGTGTGCACAAGACACAAAAATCATTTACGGGTGGAATATAGCATATTTTTGTTTACACTGTCAATCATGGGCACTTTTTAGCTCAATCAATTTTCTATTCTTGATTTTAATTCTAAAGTTTATGTTGCCATGCCATGCTTTTTCATTTTGTGTAAGGATTTCATTTCAGCATACTCAATCATGCCAACAATCTCTATTCGTCCATGCACCCAAACAATCATTTCAGACTTTTCGTAGTTTGTCGTTTTGTATATAGCATTCATTTTATACTATCTGTATATATTCTCGTATAGCTCAATTTGCTTTTTCTCTTTTTTTGCGCGAAACAATCTTCTTTATAATTTGCTTTTTTTACTTGTTCCTTCCTTATTTTATACCTATCAACGTTTATTTTGTTTTTTTACTCTCGTGTGAAGAAAACTACTGTTTCTGGTATGGCGCTTTTATTCCATCAAAGGCCATCTCTACAATAACAAACGCCGTAATGTCCCTTACAATCATACAATAGATTCTTTCGCACAAAAATCAGTTTCTTTTCCCCAGCGTTTTCCTACCACAGTGCCCCCACTCTCGGTTTTTCTTTTGTAAAAGAAGTTTTTTTCGCGCAAAAAATCTCCGTCGATCCTATTCATCATTTACAAAGGCTTCTGCTTTTCGAACAAAAAGGAGCTTCTTTCGTACAAAATCGCGGCTTTCTTTTTGTTCTTCTCTGTCTTTTGAAATACGCAGGATATACAGCCATTTTCTACAAACGAAGTTTCTTTCACGCAAAAAAATCATTGAAATCGCTTGGAGTTCTCTTCATCCCCTTCTCCCCTTCTTCACTGTAAAAGAAGATTTCTTCGCGCAAAATTCCCTGCCTATTTCGCAGCCCTCCCCTCCTCTATCTTATGATCCTAAACATAGCAAGAATAGATTCTTTCGCGCAAAAAAGCAACAAGTCTCACAAAAAGAAGTTTTTTTCTGCAGCAAGTGAAGATTCTTTCAGGTAAAAATAGCGAAAGAATCTATTTCCCCGCATGAAAAAAACTGTTTTCTCGGGTGAAAGAATCTTCTTTATCCGACGAAAGAAACTGCTTCGTCCCATGAAAAAAACTGTTTTTCTACATATATAAATAAACGTAAAGAATAAAAGATAAATCTGTAACTAGAAAAAAACGATTTAATTTTAAAACCCAAATTATTGACACCTAAATGAAAGAAGCGTATTATTATAACTATATTTGTGGAAGTATACCTATAAACCGTTGTTCTCAAGCAGTACTCGTAATACAGTACGATACAACGGCAATAAACTATTTTGCGGAAAGGAATAGGGCTGTACATTCTGAAATTCCGCTGCTGCCCTTTTAGTAACATGAAGAAAAACAGCGACAATATCAAAGATAACGATACTATCGAGGCTATCGTTGGGGAAGTTCTCACGGAACAAGAGGCGGAAGAGAAAAAAGCTGCCATCGCCAAGAGAAACGACAGAAACCTGATCTTTGGTTCCTATATTACGAAGAGCAATGACTTGATACAAAAGACAAAGTACTCCCTCCCCCGCAATGAGCAAAAGATTCTTTTTATGCTTTTGTCCAAAATCGATCAAAAAAGGGATACGGATGCCTCTAAGTACTATACAATTACCTTCAGTGAGTTCTCGAAGCTGACAGGCGTGAACGCGATGGACTCCAGCTATATAAAGTATCTGCAGGAAACTGTAAACAGTCTGGCCAGCAGATTCTTTTGGGTGCCGAGTCCAAATGGGACGGGGTACAACCAAATGGCGTGGATACTACCAACGGTTGAGGTGAACACCAAAGACAAGACCATAAAAATGCAGTTTCACCCCAAGATCTGGAAAGATATTGCACAACTTACCAGTAACTACACATCGTATTCAATCGAGTATTTGCTCATGATGCAATCCACGTATTCGATGCGTGTGTACGAAATCATACTGTCGTATGACAATGGGGATCGGGATTACGGCTACAACAACGGGCTGGTGTTTGAGCCTGTTACAGAAAAAATACTGAGCAAATTTCCTGAAAAGCGTGAAGAGTTAAAAGGATTCAAATACAAGAGATTCGAGACTGATGAATTTAAAAGCATCCTCTCTGTTCCTCCACTGGATGAACAGAACCGAAGCAAAAGCAAGAAAAAGGACGATCCTGAACCAAAATATAGCCGCGAGAGAACGCTGGCTGAAAAGTATCCCACATTTACAGCGTTTGAAAATAATGTCTTAAAAATAGTCAAAAAAGAAATCAACGAACTAACGGATTTGTGGTTTGACTATGTCCCGGTAAGAATAAAGGGAGAACGGAAGTACAAGTATCTCTATATTTTTATTAAGTATAAGACGAAAGAAGAAATGCGCAAAGTTCGGGCTTTCCACGACAGCAAAGACCCGGATTTGGAGGTGCCTAGAAGACCGAGACGGCGCAATAAGATGGCGGAAAGTCAGGCAACGCCGGAGATGCTTTCTGCGCCGATTCCTGATTCTATTCTTGATATGACCTTCCGTAATGCGCGAAATATTATCAGAGCAAAAGCAGAATATAGAGAGTTGGAAAAACTGCTATCAGCAGAAGAAAGAAATATCCTTGAAGATATCTTCACTTACACATCAAAGATTTTGACAAACCAGAAAAAGCGGGAACAGGCAGAGGAAACGCTTGAGGCGCTGAACCGAATCATAAAAGATAATAACGGATTGAAAACATGGGCTCTTGGAATGTGCAGTAAGTTCAAGACTATGTTTGCATCGTCTACAGAACGGAAATCGGCACAATATTATAGAACAGTGGTTTATAATGAAATTGCTGAAAACACGGCAGTGACGATTGAAAATGGAAAGCAATGGTTGAATTGGAATGGAACGAAAAAGACGTTCAAGTTGGATATGTTTGATGAAGGCGATTAAATAAGAGTAATTGTCAAAAACCAATATCAGAATGAGCAGATAGGGCAGGCCTTATTTTCCAGATGAGGGCTGCCCTATCTGTTTGCCAAGAGCAACATGGATTTTAGAATTATGAAAAAAATAGGGATACGTTTTGCATGGTGAATACAAATAATGCAGCAAAGCGCACGGACAAGTATAGCAACATGAACTTTAGAAATGCGATATACAGAGGGAGTACGGGAAGAAGAGAATACAAGCTTGATTATCTGACAAAAACGGTTGACAAAAAGATTGAACATGATATAATAAAACTACAAACAGCAACATGAACTTTAGAATCTAATGACACATACCATTATATCTTACGGGGGATATTTTAGATGGCAACGACGATTACAGTAGCAATTGAGAAGGGCGGCTGCGGAAAGACGACCACAGTACTAAATTTGGCTGATTTGGCTGGTAATGAGGCAAGAGTACTGTGCATTGATACAGACCCGCAGGGTAATTTGACCTATAGTCTGGAAGGCACACGCATAACAGATGAAGAATTTACAGGACACGCCCTGTACGATCTTTATAATGACTTTGAGAAAGTTCATGCCGGTGAAAAATCTGTGCGGGACTATGTCGTTGAAACAAACTTAGATAATGTGGATTTGATTCCGGCAAGTCTGGAAACACCAAAAATCAATACAAAAGCAAAAGAACTGATTGATGCAATGAAACAAGGTAAAATGGATAGCGTGGAGAACCTGGAATACGAAACGCAAATCCTTAAATATTTCGTAAGCCTTGTGCAGGATGATTACGATTACATATTTATCGATACGCAGCCTAGCAGGGATAGTTTGCTGGTTACCAGCTCGCTGCTGGCCGCGGATTACATTTTGATACCTGCCAAAAGTGGCAGCTACGCGGTGGATTCGGCGTTCCGCACCTATACATACTGTAACCAGCTGCGGGAGCAGGGGATTGCGGCACAAAAAGGTGTTGGCCTGATTCAGACAATGGTTCAACAGAGTCAGGCATTTAATATTACGAGGGAAAATTATCTTCGCGTTTTAGGCAATGCGGTTTTCCGTGCGCAGATTCGTTTTGGTAAAGCAGTCGAAGCAAGCGAAATGGCCGGTATGCCGGTTGTCGAATATGCAAAGACGCAGCCCACCGCAAAGTCTTATGTTGCTGCGTGGAAAGAATTGAAGCAAATCTTGGCGGAAAGCGAGGAAAAGTAAAATGGCTATGAAAACGGCTCCCAAAAGAAAACTCGTGTCTATGGATGCCCCCTCGCGAGAAGCTGTGCGAAAAGGAAACGACAATGATGCTGCAGGAAAGACCGGCTTGCTGGAAAATGGTGTTGATTCCAAAATTATGGACATCTGCATTGATGATATCCGCTTGAACCCCGATAATGCAATCTTTGTTGAAAATGACACGGAAGAGGATATTAACAACCTGGCCTATGATATTGAAAAGAATGGCTTGCTGCACAATCTCGTGGTCTTTGAAGTAATGGAAAAAAATGCCGAGGGTAGGGGAGAAAAGCGAGCCTATATGCTCCTTTCCGGCGAACGCAGATATAAGGCCATCAAGAAGCTGTATGAAAGAGGAAAGTTTACCTATAAAACAATTAAGGGCTGCCGTGTTATCACAACGCGGATGAATGAAACTCAGAAAAAAGCTCTTCTTTACAGTGCCAATCTGCAAGTGCGTGGAGGCTTTTCCGACGAAAGCATCCGCCGAAAAGTAGTAGGGGAGTTTGTTAAATGCTTACAGCAAGCACCCTATAATATGACGGAGGCAGAAGCTAAGCGTTTTACGAAAGAAATTGCGCCCGATAAAACCAAGACCTTGAATAAAGATCTGCGCATCGAAAACGATTTAAATAGAGATTTACTCCAAATGCTTGACCAGAGGCTGCTGGGGCGCAGTGAATGCGAAATTTATGTTCGCTTTACACCAGAGCAACAGCAGAAAATTGCGGAACAGTATAAAGAGTTGTTGACAGTCGACTGCCATGGCGAGGAAAGAGCCAATACGCCGAAATCGCACTTGGAAGAAAAACGCGATGACATCCATAATGCCTTCCTAGAAGATTTGAAAGATTCGCTTCTGGAAAAGTATATGCGTGATACGGATGCAAAAATTGATGCGGCCTGCGCAAAGTTTGAAAAAGGCTACGCAGAGCTGTTGGCTATGAGCGAAGCCTATGAGGCGGCCTTAATCTCCGGCAATGAGGCTGTTGCCGAGATAAAAAAAGAGGAAACTCTGAAACGGAAAGAAACCAACACAAGTGCAGAAGGCAAGACTTTTGTACAGAAGAATGTGAAAGCAGTAGCGGAAAAAATCGGCCGCAAAATCGAAAGCCGCAGCTACCAAAAGGGGCTGAAAGATATGACGCGAGAGGCTCGTCTGCAGGATATTGAAGCGCTGGATGATCTGATTGAAAAAGCAACCAGACTGCGCCAGATGATTGAAGAACAGCATTAAGAGCGGTAAAAACCAAGTATTATGAAAGATGAAAAAGTAAAAATCAATATGCGGGTGGGCCAACGCTTGCGGGAGGTCTTGGAAGGCCGCGCGGCTGTGGAAGATATTCGAGTCGGAACCCTTACCAACCGCTTGCTTCAAGAGGAACTAGGCAAAGTTCTTGCAGTAGGCGCAGAACATTGTGTGGTAGAGGGCGAGGATGAATACGAACAGCACCGTGAGGAGATAGCCAAAAGTCGAGATCAATATTATATTTTCCCTTCCGATGCTGCAGTTGATGACAATATGTCCACCAAAGAGGACAACACCGTGTTCCCGCAAATCTCGCTCTACTTTACGAAGGAGCAGCACGAGGTGATGAATGAGATCGTGTTGCGGCGGGGTGCATGGAAAACCGTGCAAAATGGTCATGTAAAGTCATATCGGTATGTTATTGTAGGGATGCTGCTCAATAATCCTGCGTGCCGCAAGCTGGGTGCAGCAGGGAAGTAGCCATAAAGAAGATTCTTTCGCGCAAAAAAGCCGGGTGAAATAACCCGGCTTTTTTGTAAAAGTAAACCAAAACGTAATATATACAAATAAAAATACATATTGTATATGATGCGGCGCAAATTGGGTACTTATTTACAGCAAAAACTTCCGTTTTATAAAGGCGCTGCGCTCTCGCAGTAGAGATATTTTCGCTGATGGCAGGAATCGGTATAGCGTCCATGTCGCTGGTACCTGTAAAATAGTTCTTCAGCGCTTCTACGGTGCTGTCGCCGGTAATGCTGCCGCCGGTTTGCCCAACTGATAGAACTTGCCGCGCTTTGCTGCACATGGCGGCTTACCATGCCTGAAAGCCCGCTTGCAAAGATATTGCCGGGCGTGGTTTTCGTATTAGTAGTGGCAGCGGCGGCTTTTGCAACGCCCAGCCCCATAAAGGCTTAGCCGATTTCAAAACCACGAAAAGCCAGCAGTACCTCGGACAGCATCGAGCCGGGCGAGCGTGAAACACCGATGCCCAGAGAGTGCAGGATACCGTCCAACTTTGTGACGACTTTCAGAAGGGCAATCGCACACAGAAGCCACAGGAACAGATTGCCGGAGACTGCATCCTTACCTTGCGCGCCCACGGCCGCAGCAGTTTCATCCTTGATCAAGGCAAAGACAGCCACAGCCGGGCAGTACAAAAATGCAAGATTAATAGCGGTTAATAGAGTAAACAGAGTTTTTTTCATGCAAAAAATCTCCTATAAGGATATCACGGCATATTTCGCTACCAAGGACGAGAAGAAGGAATGAGACCCGGAGGTGTACACAGCTGCTCATGGCCTTTGCATAGAACTTGGTACAAATACGGCCGAAGTTCTACGCAAAATATAATCTTTGTAAGAAGAAGTTGACCGGTTCAGTTCAATCCCGGCAAAAAGTAGGTGCGCAGTTTCTTCATGCTGGGTACGTCAAGGGGGTATTGGTTCACGTCCTGCATGACAAGAGAGCAGTGGTTCAGACGGTCTTTGGCGGTAAGCATCTGGCCGTGCAGTGCGATCGGCCTCCGTCATGGAGGCAAAGGGACTACACCTGTCCGTCGCCGAGATCGCCGCGCAGGTAGGCTATGCAAACCAGAGCAAATTCGCAAAGGTGTTCCGTGAAAAAGACGGCGTAGCGCCGCTAGAATACCGCCGCACCGTGCATCTGGGGGCTTTTCATTTGCCGCACGGTGCATTATAATAGGGCTGTAAAAGCAAAAATTTCAAGGAGGATTTATCATGGAATTTGCCGAGGTTGTAAAAAATCGTTATTCTTGCAAAAAGTACGATGGAAAGCAGATTTCGGCAGAACAGCTGGACGCTGTTCTGCAGGCGGGCCGCCTTGCGCCGACTGCTAAAAACCTGCAGGGCCAGCGTATTTACGTTGTGCAGTCCGCGGAAGGGCTGGCTAAGATTGACGAGCTAACTCCCTGCCGCTACGGTGCGCCCACGGTTTTGGTGGTTGCCTTTGACAAAAACAGCGTGTTTGTCTACCCGGGTGAGGAAGCCAATTCCGGTGTGGAGGATGCGTCCATCGTCGCCACCCACATGATGCTGGCCGCGACGAACACGGGCGTGGACAGCTGCTGGCTGAACTTTTTTGACCCTGCCGCTGTCGCCAAAGCCTTTGACCTGCCGGAAAATGAGCAGGTCCTGATGCTGCTGGATCTCGGCTTTGCCGCAGAAGGCTTTGCCCCACTGCCCAACCACACCTCCCGCAAACCGCTGGAAGAGACGGTCAAGTACCTGTAATTTCGCGAACCTGCATTTCCACACATTTCACACCAAATTTTCCGCGGCTTTTCAGTTTCGTGCGGTACAATAACGGCAGGAAATGAGGTGCTGATATATGCGCGTACTGATTGTTGAGGATGAGCGCCTGCTGGCGGAATCCTTAAAAACGCTGCTGGAACGCAAGGGCTTTACCGTGGAGACTGCCTACGACGGCATAAGCGGGGCAGAGTATGCCGAAACCGGCATTTATGACTTGCTGATACTGGATGTGATGCGCCTTTTGATGCAGGCAGGGGAGAACAACACCCCGAAGGAAACCATCCTGACCTATGTGTGGGGCTTCGACTCTGATGGCGTAGAAAACAACGTAGAAGTGTACATTGCCTTCCTGCGCAAAAAGCTCAAGAGCCTTGGCTCCAATGTGCGCATTGAATCGGTGCGCCGTGTGGGGTACCACTTGGAGGTCGGCGCATGATACGGAAACTGCGCGTCAAGCTGGTAGCCATCATCATGGCGTTTGTCACGGTGATTCTAGCCTGTGTCATGGCGGCGGTGCTGGGGTTGACCGCGCCACACTGGAGCACGAAAGCCTTGACATGATGCGCCATATCGCGCTGAACCACATCCAAGTTCCTGCACCAGGCGAGGAATTCGACGGCGTGCGGCTGCCGTATTTTGTGCTGTCGGTGGGCGAGGACGGCACGATCGAGCCTGCAGGCGGCGGCTACTATGATTTGTCCGACACCGAATTTTTGCAGCAGGCGGCGGAGGAAGCCGTAGACAGCGGACGGCAGAGCGGCGTGTTGACGGACAGCCACTTGCGTTTCCTGCGGCTGGACACAGACAGCGGCAGTACGATTGCATTTGCCGATACATCGAATGAAACGCAAATCTTAACTGGATTGTTCCGTACTTGCCTGCTGCTTTGCAGTGCGGCGTTTATGGCGTTTTGAAATCGGCGTGATTTATAAACCGCGCACCAGTTTCCGCCCATTCATGAAGTACAGCACCAAGGCCACCGCCAGTGTGGCAGCTTCGCCGAGCGCCAGCGGCCACCAGACGATGGCGACATTCTCAGGGCCTGTGATGAGCTGCGACAATGCCCAGACCGGCGGCAGTACAAACAAAACCTGACGGCATACCGAGATAATCAGCGATTCTACGCCGCGCCCCAGCGCTTGAAAAACACCTTGGAATGCAATACAAAGCCCGGCAAACAAAAATCCTAAAGACACCGTGCACATACAGGCCACGCACATTTCATGGGTCGTGCCGGAGAGTGAGAATAGCCCTGCCAGCGGCTGGGCGAACAGTTCCACACCAAGGCAGCCTAGCAGCATCAGCGCAGCGGTATACCCCAAGCCCCAGTGGATGCCCTGCTGTACGCGGGTGCGGCTGCGCATGCCAAAATTAAACGATACAATGGGCGTAATTGCGTCGCGCACACCGAACGCCGCAAAAATGATAAGCTGCTGGATCTTGTAATACAGGCCGTACACGGTCACGGCGTTCTGGCCCACCTGCGGGATAGCGGCCAAAATCAAATTGAGCGCGTAGGTCATAACGGTCAGCAGCGCCTGGGAAATGATGGCAGGCAGGCCGATGGCGTAAATGCGCAGGATGGCAGACCGCGACGGCCGCCAGTAACGGAAGCTGTTGGAGATTTCCTTATTAAAATGCAGGTGGAAGAGAAGCCCCAGTCCCATGGAGACGAGCTGGCCCAGCACTGTGGCCCACGCGGCACCGCGCACCCCCATGGCGGGCAGG
>OIZE01002346.1_pt1 | contig 10186 bp, 6 predicted proteins | sample 1588421 | NCBI WGS metagenome assembly OIZE01 (sample SAMN03283251) | human gut metagenome | biome: human-associated habitat; material: feces | host: Homo sapiens | place: USA | collected 2013
CAAAGCCGCCGTTGCCGGTGAGAAGTGGGCCACAGAAAAGGTGCTGGCCCACTATGCGGACTACATCGACGAGCTTTCCACGGTGGAGATCAGGCAGCCGGGCGGCAAAGTGAAAAAAGTCATTGACGAGGATATGCGGCAGCACATTTCCTTAAAGCTGCTGGAAGCGTTGCCGAGCTTCCCGCTGGAACAAGAATAACGATCAAGAGGGCTGCACCCTCTTACGCCGCTTTGCGGCTATCACCTGCACACCCCCGAAACAGATACACCCGCTGCGCGTCTGTACCTGTTTCGGGGGCTAATAATGACTGTAACCTACGCCTTTCGGGGCTGATAACCGCCAGTTTCAAGGCTTCTCCCGCACGTTTGCAGAGGTGGGCGAATACTTTATCCTATCCCCGTCAATACTGGGTTCTAAATGCGTAGGAACAGGCAAAAAGAAAAGACGCCGGACGCAAGCGGCCACATGGCCGCCGCGCCCGGCGTCTGCTGTTATTTATTCGTTCTCGTCTGTGAAATAGAATTTCTGGCTGTCATAGTCAGAATCCGTCATACGTTTCAGCTTGGAAAGGGTCTGCTGGGCCAGCGTCCACATATCCCCGTCCATACCCGGCATCAAGCATAATTTTAGACAGTTAGATGCTTTGCCTTATGCAAAGGATGGAATGCTAGAAGATGTGCTGGAAGAACTGTATCCTGAGCAGTAGTAGATGAGAGAATGCACCCGGAAACGGGTGCATTTTTGAAATTAGGCAATGGAATATTGTACAAATATTCGTTGTCTTATACTGTATTTGTCAGTATAATATAAGAAGAATAAGTTATAGAACAGATGAAAATATGGCAGAAGAATAGCTAACGGTGTTTATTACTATGGGAGCGACAATCCTAGTACCTGATACATTGAAATGTCTATGACAGAGGGTTATTCACTGAAGTATAAGAGGTAAAATCTTGAATTTTCAATAAAAATACTTGATTATAGGAGGAAAATAAATGTCAGAATCACAATTTAATTATACTGTGATAGAAAAAATGCATAAATCCCCAATATGGGATAATCACATTCTTAAGGTTAGGGTTAGAGGAAAAGATAAGATATATGTTTTGAAATTGTATGGGGGTATTAATGAGCCCTTTCAGAAATTAGTATTTAACAGAGAAATGGAAGCTCTTAAAGTATTGAATTCATGCAGTAATATTGTAAAGATAAGGGACACAACAGCATCATTAAAATATAATGGAAAATCTAATTATGGTGCAATACTAATGGATTATGTAGATGGGAAGACTTTGGATTTATATGATTGGCATTTATTCACACAATTGAAGAAGTACGAAATATGTTTAAAAATTTTGCAGGCAGTATATAATGCACATGCAAATGATGTAATACATAGAGATTTAAAGCCCCAAAATATAATTTACGATGATGTAAATGACGAGATTACAATTATAGATTTTGGTTCAAGCAAGATAAAGACAATTATTGAGAAAGAAACTACCATGCCAATGTTTTCAGAAAATTATTCAGCACCAGAAGTTGTAAAAGGAAATGATATTACTGAAAAATGCGATTACTATTCTTTGGGGGTTATTTTCTCTGAATTATTTTTGTGCAAAGAAGCAGAATCAAATGTAGAAACGATTTGTTTGATTGAAAAATCTAGTATGGATGAAGTGTTAAAAGACATGCTTTGTTCGATGCTTCAGGATAACCCATCTGATAGACCGGAATCTATAGATGAAATTACAGATGTTTTTACACAATTAATAGGTGAATTAAACACATCTGCAAATGATTATAGTGTTTTTATCGATTTTGAAAAAATGCGTTATTTGAAACGCAGTATGGTAATTGAAAATAGCATGAACATGACGCAATTTACCAATTCATTTTTAAAAAGGGAATTTTCAGAAAGATACGGATATTATGATGAACACCATGGGAAATATATTATTACAGGGAAAAATATCGTAGTGGAATGTAGTTATGATGAAAAAATAGAATCTTTTGAAGTGATGAGGATTTTTGAAGTTGCAACTGATCGTAGAAATATTAATATTCGTAGAAGTTTTAAAATTGAAGGTAAGCTCTCTTTTTGTGATTCTAGATTTAGATATACATGTCATAATGGAAAAGATAATAAAAAGCTATGGATTATGTTTAAAAATAGACGTGAAGAGAACGAACGATACAGGGAACGTGAAGAAAAATTTGATAAGCTATTTGGAAGCTGGCAAGAGGGATTAGAGGAATCTATTATTAGCGAAAAGGACAAAGTTGCAAAAATAGTATATTCTGAATCGTATATTGATAATGGTCAAATTGTTTTAGAAGTAGACGAATGTCAAAATAAGTCAATAGATGAGTTGGAGCAAAATACAAAATTTATTATTGAAGGTGTTGATGATAGAGGACAACCTGTATATTTTGAATTGGGTATTCTAGATGATATTATATGTGATGATGATAGCGTTAAAATAGTTATACAAATGCCTAAAAAAGTGTTAAAAGGAAATGTAAGAACACTGCTTAAGAAGAAAAGCAATGTTATGGAAGACTTTCGCGCAAATACCAGTTCTTATAAGCGTCAGATGAATGCAATTAGATCATTAAAAAGTGAAGAGTATTCTGCACGAAATTTGAAAGATATTTTGTTAAATGTTGAAGAACCAGAGGAGATACCAACGATATTTGAACCCAAATTTATTGCACAAAAGCTAAATACATCACAACAACAAGCGGTGATAAAAGCTTTAAACTCTGAAAATATTGGATTGATACAGGGACCACCTGGAACTGGGAAAACAAAGGTAATAAAGGAAATAATAGGACAAGTTGTTACGAAATCTATAAAAACAGCAGATAGTCCTAGAATACTTATTGTTTCGCAGTCACATACAGCGGTGGATAATATTTTGGAAGGCCTAGATAGTACTATTTCAGATGATTTAGAAATAGTCAGAATAGGAGCTGACAAAAATGTATCACCCAAAATAACTTGTAGATATACGATGCCAGCTCATAGAGACAAGCTTTTTTTTGATGTGAAGAAGAATGTTGAAGAGTATGACAAAAGTATGGAAGAAGTATACCAAGACATATCAGATCAGAGAATTCTTGACAGATGGAAGAAAATAAAAGAAATACAAAAGGATTGGATTGATAGGTCTGTAGAAAAGGACTGCCTTGATTATCAGTTAGTACGAAGTGCTACGGTTATAGCAGGAACATGTATAGGTTTTTTAGCAAATAGTTTTGTTAAAGATATGGAATTCGATTATGTTATTATTGATGAAGCGGCAAAGGCAACAACGCCGGAATTGCTAGTTTCTATAATCAAAGCAAAAAAGATAATTTTAGTAGGAGATCAAAATCAGTTACCAGCCTATGCAGATCAAAGCATATCTCCAAAGATTGCAAAACTTACAAAAAATCCAGAATATAGAATGTTTGATATATTATTCGAAACATTACCAAATTCACACAAGCAAGTTTTAAGTACCCAATATAGAATGATAAGAAATATTGGAAATTTGATTAGTACTGTTTTCTATGGAGGAACAATTGATACTGGGTGCAAGGACGAAGATAAACTTCATGGACTATCGAGATACGAAGGTAATTCTATAATTTGGTTTGATACTTCAGAAAACAGAAGAAGGAAGCAGAAGAAAACCAAAGGAAATTCATTCATGAATGAGGAAGAAAAACGTATTATTTTAGATATTCTTGAGGATTTAAAGAAATCGAATGAATTAGATAACCAAGATATAGGGATAATTACCGGATATAGTGGACAAAAAGATATTCTTCGAAATTCAGTTAAAGCAATCGGATATGATAAAATTGCACAAATTGATATTAATGTGTTAGATGCATTTCAAGGACGCGAGAATGATATTATTATGTATAGTACAGTAAGAACAGATAATTCAATTGGATTCCAGAAAGAAAAGGAGCGTGTAAATGTTGCTTTTTCTAGGGCAAAAAAATTGTTGATAATCTGTGGTGACTTAAATTTCTTTTATAATTATAATGATCCAAATAATAAATTTATTGAAATAATAGACTACATTAGAACTCACGATCATTGCAAGATTATTTCATGTAAGGGAGGAAATCTATTTTGAAAAAATTAATGGAAGATTTGTTCCAACACATTATACCTGTAAATGAAGGATATGATTATCTTTTTTCTGATTTAGTTTACGTACCAATATATGAGACATCATTGCTTGTAACCAAAAGAACCATTATGCCAATTAGTCTTGTTGAAGAAAAAGTACTTCAGCTTATTGATGTAGGTGTCTATCAAATTGATGAGATAGCTCAGATATTAGGATTGAAACGAAAGTTGTTAGATGTAACGTTAGCAGATTTGTATTCAAAAAATCTTGTAATGGTATCGACTAATTCTTGTAAGATGATGACAGCAGGTAGAGAGGCGTTAAACAATCTTAATAGAACAGAAAAAAAGCAAGATATTTTGAAAAATGTATGTCTTGATGGAATTTTAGGGAATATTATTGATTCCTCAGCGTATGAATTGCTAAATAATGTACAAGATAACGATGGAAAATTGAAACCAATAATTCCTATTGGAGAAGTCAAATATTATATAGAGCAATTCAAAAGGGTATCTCAGATATTTGACGAAGAAAATTTTTTGTATTTTTCAGAGGGAGTTCAGCCGGTAAAAGAAGAATTGTTGAAAATAGATAAGGTTGATAGTACGTTTGTTAAATATATTAAAATACCAATTCACATATATGTAAGCTCGAATGGTTTGGATATTGATATTGTACAAGTATCAAATAAGCATAAAGAGTTGTTGGAATTGTACAAAGATTATATCATTGAACAGATAAATAATAAAAAGGTATTAAAGAACCATTTTAAGTATAGAAGAATTAATCAACAGGGGTATGAAGGAGAGATTCTTGAAGAAAAGAGTGGTCTATATGATGAGTTAAAAAAGATACATTTTACAAAAAACAAAAAAGGTATTGATTATACCCTTATCACAGATGAAGTTTTTAATGATAGAAAATTAATGGATGGTGAATATAGAGATATTCTAAAATACATTGTTTCTCAATCTTCGGATGTGGATTTATATGTAGATAATCTTGACGATTGGGCATTTGATAGTCAATTTACTGCTGCGCTTACAGAGAATATGGGTAAATCAAATTTATCAATATATTATGCACAATCTAATAATATAAAAGCTGCAAAAAAACAAATTGAGTGGAATTTTAAAGGCGGGTGCAAATATGTAGAAAAAGATAAGAAATGTTTTTTTTGCTGGAAGACAGAATCATATTTGCTTTATGGTGTGCCAAAATTAAGAAATGTGATAGATGACAATACAACGTGTCTTTGTATGTCATACTACTTGCGCATTAACGCATAATATGGAATATGTTTATTGCAGTGATGATTATGATGAGTCATTTTTATAGAGAACTATGATTATTAGGCTTTTATCTAAGAAGCACAGCTTTTTATCCATAAGATGGAACCTTAGTTTATCGGATTTTAGGGATTCACATACAGCCGGTGGATTTTGAAGGGGAAAATGGTCAATAAAAATGTTTGATTAACACTCATAATAGGGTACAATATAAGTAGCAAAATAAAATATCGCACCAGTGGTGCGAGAAATAATGAAAAATGGGGTATGAAAAATGGCAAGAGACACATTGTTTTCTGGAGAATCAAAAAATATTGAATACAAAGTTACTTTACCAGATAAAAGTGAAAAGTACATGAAAACAATCGTAGCTTTTGCCAATACCCAGGGCGGAAAGCTGGTTGTAGGCGTAGATGATAAGACACACGAGATTGTGGGTGTGGAAAATGATATATTATTTCAGTTAATGGATGGAATTGCCAATGCTGTTTCAGATTCTTGTATGCCACAAATTATTCCAGATATTGAACCGCAGACAGTAGATAAGAAAACTGTGATTATTGTATCAGTAGAAGCAGGAAAGAACCGCCCATATTATCTGAAATCAAAAGGAAAAGAGAATGGTACCTATATTCGTGTGGCAGGTACATCCAGACAGGCTTTTCCAGAGAAAATAAGAGAACTTGAAATGGAAGGAGCCAGAATTTCGTGGGATGAACTTACTTGTGTAGGATATCCTGTTTCAAAAGAAGCAACAGAAAAGCTTTGTAGTGACATTGAAAGTTTTCGTGAAAAAGTTGGAATGACAGAACGTTCAGTGAAGAAAGAGCAGCTTATTAACTGGAAAATTCTGAAACAAAGTGAGGGACAGTTATTAGCAACGAATGCCTATGCATTGTTAACTTCTGATTATTTTCCGTTTTCTAAAACCCAATGTGCAGTCTTTAAAGGAATAGATCGGGCTATATTTCTGGATAAAAGAGAATTTACAGGACCGATTTATACGCAGATTGAAGAGGCTGTGGATTTTGTACTGAGAAATATAAGACTTGGAGCAACAATTGATGGTCTGGTGAGAAAGGAAAAATATGAGCTTCCACCAGAGGCAATCAGAGAAATGATTATTAATGCACATTGTCATCGAAATTTATTGGACGAATCCTGTATTCAGGTTGCAGTTTATGATGATCGACTGGAAGTGACTTCTCCAGGCGGACTATATAATGGACTGACTTACGAGGAAGTCATGAACGGTCATTCAAAAATCAGAAATAAAGCAATTGCTAATATTTTTAGTCAGATGGGGCTTGTGGAAGCCTGGGGCAGTGGTATAAAGAGAATTTTTAATGCGGCGAAGGAATATGATCTTCCAGAACCCAAATTTCAAGAATTCGATAATATGTTTCGGGTAGAATTATTTAGAAATAATTCTATGACAGAGTTGGAGAAAGAAGCCGGAGAAAGTTCGGAGAAGAGTCGGAGAAGAGTCGGAGAAGGTTCGGATATAATTAGAGGTTATGAATTGTCGGATACACAGAAGAAAATTGTGAATCTTCTTCTCTGTGATAGGCAGCTATCGGCAGCAAAAATAGCAGAACAATTAGGTATGGGAAGCCGGAGCATAGAAAAAAATATTAAGAAATTAAAAGAACTTGGTATTCTTATCCGGCATGGTTCTCCTAAAAATGGATATTGGGAAGTTATAGATTGTGTGGAAAAGAACAATGGGGATACCGGATGATTACATGGCAATGTCCTATCGCATGGAAATTGTAGAAGACAAAGATGAAGGCGGATTTGTGAATTTTTATCCAGATCTGCCAGCCAAGCTTCTTCCGGGATCTCAATCGTATAGGAAAAACCGCTGCTTTCCAGCGGACCGATCCATTCGGCCACATATTGCCGTGAAATCTCACAGAGATCCAGCGGCTCTATCTGCAGTTTTTGCTCGCCTGCATCCAGTTTGACCCATTCAAAGAGCTTTTCCACAAAGGAACGCAGGGCACCGGCCCGTTCATAGGCGGTCTGCAGATATTCTTCCTTCTCCTGGCCCACCACAAGTCCGTTTTCTACGGCTTCCAGATAACCTGTCAGGGAGGCAAGCGGTGTCTTGATGTCATGGGAAAGATTGGTGATTAGCTGTTTATAGGCCTGTTCGTGGCGCTTCTGTTGGATGGCGCTCTGCTGGCTTTGCTGTACGATCTTGTTGATACCGTAGCCAATGGATCGAATCGCGCGCGGACCGCGGGTTACAATCCTGCGGTTCAGGTTTCCGGCTCCGATATCTTCCAGGGCTTTCTGGATTTCCAGAAGCTCCCGGTGCCAGAGAAAAAGCGTTGCAGCAAGCCAAAGAGCAAGCGCCGCACACAATATACAAATCACGGACAGCATAGATCTTCTCCCTTATGCCTTTTCATTGAAGCGATAGCCCACGCCATACACCGTCAGTACATAAAAGGGGTGCTCGGGGTCCGGCTCAATCTTTTTGCGCAGTTTGCTGATGATCGACATAATATTGCCGTCATCCTGGTAATAAGGCTCTTTCCAGATATTCTGATAGATTTGCTGTTTGGTAAAGATGCGTCCCTTGTGCTGGGCCAGAAAGAGGAGAATGTCAAATTCTCTGGCGGTCAGAGATACCAGCTTTCCCTTTACTTCCACCGAATGCGCCGACGGGTCGATGGTCATATCTTGAAACCGAAGGCGCTGATTCTCTTCATGGCGGGGATTGAACTTCGTATACCGGCGCACCAGGGAGTTCACGCGGGCCGTCAATTCTGCCAGGCCGAAGGGCTTTGTCAGATAGTCATCTGCACCGTTCTGCAGTCCGGCGACCTTATCTTCTTCCTGATGTTTGGCGGTAAGCATCAGGACCGGCACGTTGCTCACAGCCCGAACCTTTTCCAGAACGCTGTATCCATCCATGCCGGGAAGCATGATGTCCAGAATGACCAGAACACAGTCGTTTTGATTCTGATAGAAGAAGGAAAGCGCATCCTCTCCGCGCAGAAAAGTATATACGGGAACTTGCGCCGTTTCGATACACTTTTTGACCAGTTTGCACAGTGCTTCGTCATCGTCAATTGTTAGAATATATTTCATGGGTCCGTCCTCAGTCTGGAAGTTCGTAGATACAGCAACGAGCGGCTGCTGTATGTATTGTATCACGTTCCGGGCTTTGAGAAAATTTCGGAATCAGCCTTTTCTCTGTTTTGAGGAAAAAACAAGATTTCGTTAAGATTCTGATAAGGCGAAAGTAAGATTTTGAGCGTATACTGAACACAAGTTCCAAGAAATCTCCCTCACCAGAACAAGGAAAAGAGGTTTACCATGAAAGAATCCTATGCCATTGAAACCCGGCACCTGACCAAAAGATACGGGGAACAGGTCGCCGTCAACGATGTTTGCCTGCACGTCCCCAAAGGCCACATTTATGGCCTACTGGGACGGAATGGCGCCGGGAAAACCAGCATTATGAAGTTGATTTTACAGCTGATGCCGGCTACCTCCGGCGAAACGCTGCTGTTCGGAGAGCAGGTGAAGCGCAGAGAGCGCAGTGTCTTTCAGCGTATTGGTGCCATCATCGAAACACCTGGTTTCTATCCCAATCTGACGGGGACCGAAAATCTGGAAATCTTCGCCAAGCTGCGGGGAACGATCCGCCCTGACGCAGTGGAGCACGCCCTGCAGGTGGTGGGATTACCCTATAAGGACAAAAAGCTCTTTGGGGAGTATTCGCTGGGCATGAAACAGCGGTTGGGGATTGCCAACGCTATTATGCATGACCCGGAACTGCTGATCCTGGATGAGCCTACCAATGGCCTGGACCCTATCGGGATTGCCGAGGTACGGGCCTTTATCCGCTCCCTCAGCGAAAAAGAGGGAAAGACCATCCTGGTTTCCAGCCATATCCTTTCGGAAATTTCCATGTTGGCCGATGACATCGGCATTCTGGACCACGGTGTTTTGCTGGAAGAAGAAACGATGGAGGAACTGAAAAAGAAAAACCAGAAATATATTCTGCTGCAGGTGTCCGATACAGCGGCAACGGCTCGCATTCTGGAACAGCAGATGGCTCTGCAGGTCGGGGAATACTCCGTTCAGGATACAACCAGCGTCAAAATTTTTAAAACCACCATCGACCGGGAGGCACTTGTGCGGGAACTCACGTTGCAGGGCGTGGGGCTTTCGGGACTGGCAGAAAAAGACGATACGCTGGAAGACTATTTCAAGAAAATCACGGGAGGCGAGGGCATTGCTTAATGTGGTGCGCGTCGAGTTTTCCAAACTGCGGCGCTGGAAACTTTTACGGGTCCTGCCGTTGCTCTCTCTGGTGCTGCCGGCGATTACCTTCTCCTACTTTGCCACCCATCCCGATTATCTGACGGATATGGGTTTGTACAAGCAGGCGCTGTTTTCCTTTAATATTTTTCTGATTCTGCCTGCCATCCTGGGCGTTCTGGCATCTATGCTGGTATATAATGAGCAGCGCTGTGACGTCTTGAAACAACTGTGGATCATCCCTATGAGTAAGGGAGGCTATCTCTTTGCCAAGTGGGTGGTCGTTCTGACGGTTTCCCTTGCTTTTATGATGCTGGCGGTGGGCTTTACCTTTGCATTCGGGCTGGCCTTCGGGTTCCTTTCCTGGAACGGAGAAATGATGGCATTCATTCTGTATAAGGGAATCGAAGCCGCAGTTTTGGAAGCGGTGGCGGTTATCCCGATTCTTGCGCTGGCGGTATCGCACAAGGGGTACCTACTAC
>OIZE01002349.1_pt1 | contig 10181 bp, 10 predicted proteins | sample 1588421 | NCBI WGS metagenome assembly OIZE01 (sample SAMN03283251) | human gut metagenome | biome: human-associated habitat; material: feces | host: Homo sapiens | place: USA | collected 2013
TCATTTAACGATGCTTTGAAAAAGGAATACGGACTTCGTTCCCAGCTTCTGCATGCTTACCGTCTGGAATTCCCGGAGAACTGCGAGGGAGATATCAAACAGCTTTCAGGAAAGATCATCAAAGCACCTGTCCCGGCCTTATTTGAACAAATCTGTAAAGCGCAGGGAGTGATGTGAGATGGCGACATGGAACTCAAGAGGACTTAGAGGTTCGACACTGGAGGAATTTATCAATCATTCGAATGAAAGATACAGTGAGATGGGACTTGCACTGATGCAGAAAATCCCGACACCGATCACTCCGGTACGTATGGATAAAGACCACAGACAGATTACACTTGCGTATTTCGACAAAGCAAGTACGGTAGACTATATCGGAGCAGTGCAGGGAATCCCGGTCTGTTTTGATGCGAAAGAGTGTAATGTAGATACCTTCCCACTTCAGAATGTACATGAGCATCAGATGGACTTTATGGAAAAGTTTGAACGGCAGGGCGGAATTGCTTTTTTTCTGATCTATTATACAGCAAGAAATGAGCTTTATTATATGCAGTATACACAGATCCGTAAGTTCTGGGAGCGCGCGCAGAGTGGGGGACGTAAGAGTGTCCGGCTGGAAGAATTAGATCCGGAATGGTTTTTTCAACTGAAAAATGGCTATTTTGTGCCGTATCTGGATTTAATTCAGAAAGATTTGGAAACGAGGGATTGACAGAATCCTACAAAGTCCGTATAATTACAAACAGGTTTTAACGTGGTAGCACACTAAAGTGAAAAACCAAGAAAAGACAGGAAGGTGAACGAGACATGGAGCAGAAGTTACATACCCCGGAAGGCGTTCGGGATATTTATAATAGAGAATGTGCCATTAAGTTGGCATTGCAGAAAAAGCTGAATACTGTATTGCATTTATATGGATATCAGGACATACAGACACCGACATTTGAATATTTTGATGTATTCCGCAAGGAGATCGGTTCGACATCGATCAGAGATCTTTATAAATTCTTTGATAGAGAGGGGAATGTTCTGGCGTTGCGTCCGGATATTACACCGTCCATTGCAAGAGCAGTAGCAACACTGTTTGAGACAGAGAATTTTCCAATTCGTCTGTGTTATGCCGGAAATACATTTATCAATCATTCCAGTTATCGTGGACGCCTGAAAGAAAATACACAGCTTGGTGCAGAGCTGATCGGTGTGGATTCTATCGAGGCAGATGCAGAAATGCTCGCAATGGTTGTGGACGGACTTAAGAAAACCGGACTAAAGGAATTCCAGGTAAGTATCGGACATGTTGATTTTATTCAGAGTCTTTTCGAGGCAACGAATCTGGAAGATGAACAAAAAGAAGAGATCCGTACATTGATTGCGAACAGAAACTTCTTTGGTGTGGAAGAGATTCTCGATCATTATGAGATTGCCGATCAGGTGAAAGAAGCGTTCCATCAGCTTCCGGAACTGACAGGTGGACCGGAGATCCTTGCAGATGCAGGACGCATTGCTCCGGGTGAAGCAGCAAGACTTGCGGTAGAACGTCTTCGCCAGATTTATGATCTGCTGAAGATTTACGGAGTAGAGGATCATGTAACTTTTGATCTGAGCATGAGCGGAAGTTATGGATATTATACAGGAATCATTTTCCGTGCCTATACTTATGGTACCGGAGATGCGGTTGTACGTGGAGGACGTTACGACCACCTTCTTGAGAAGTTTGGAAAGAAGACACCGTCGATCGGATTCGCAATCATTCTGGATGAACTTATGAGTGCACTGGATCGTCAGAAGATCAAAGTAGAGACAGGACACCGCAATCTGCTTGTTTATACGGATGCAACGGAACAGTGGGCAATTTCTCTTGCGAGGTCATTTCGTGCAAAAGGAAAAAATGTCGAGATGATGAAGAGAAACTCCTGGGATGAAAGAGAGACTTTTGAAGCGTATGGAAAGCGTTCTTCTGTTGCAAGTATGCTTTACTTAAGAGAGGACCGGAAGATTGAAGTGATCAATCTTCAGACAGGAGAAGAGAAGCTGGTCAATACAAAAAAGAAAACAAAGCAGCAATAAAGGAGCAGATCAATGAGATATTTAACATTTGCCCTTACAAAGGGAAGACTTGCAAAGAAGACACTGGAGATGCTGGAGCGTCTTGGAATCACATGCGAGGAAATGAAAGATAAGGATTCCAGAAAGCTGATTTTTGTAAATGAAGAACTGGGATTGAAATTCTTTCTCGCAAAAGGACCGGATGTGCCGACTTATGTAGAGTACGGAGCAGCAGATATTGGAGTTGTCGGAAAAGATACAATTATCGAAGAGGGACGCAAAGTCCATGAAGTCCTGGATCTTGGATTCGGAAAATGCAGGATGTGTGTGTGTGGATATGAAGAGGCAGCAGAAAAACTGAAACATCATGAACTGATCCGTGTGGCAACGAAATATCCGAATATCGCGAAAGATTATTTCTACAACAAGAAACATCAGACAGTAGAAATTGTGAAATTAAACGGTTCGATCGAACTTGCACCGATTGTTGGCTTATCTGAAGTCATCGTAGATATCGTAGAAACCGGTTCTACATTGAAAGAAAACGGACTGGTCGTACTTGAAGAAGTGTGCCCGCTGTCAGCGCGAATGATCGTCAATCCGGTCAGCATGCGAATGGAAAATGACAGAATCAAAGAGCTGATCACAAATTTAAGAAATCTTCTGAGGGAGGAATAGACAAATGCGTATAGAGAAACTGAATGAGAATACGAAGAAGAATCTTCTGGATGACCTTTTAAAGAGAAGCCCGAATAACTATGGGAAGTTTGAAGCAAGTGTTCAGAAAATATTGAATGCGGTGAAAGAAAAGGGAGACGAGGCTGTATTTGAATATACAGAGAAATTTGATGGAGTCAGACTGGACGCAGAGCATCTTCTTGTAACGGAAGAAGAGATTGCAGAAGCATATGAGCAGGTAGATGATGAACTGATCGCTATTATCAGAAAAGCACTGGTGAATATCAGAGACTATCACCAGAAACAGATGCAGTACAGCTGGTTTGACAGTAAACCGGACGGAACAATTCTTGGACAGAAAGTGACAGCACTCCAGAGAGTCGGTGTTTATGTTCCTGGCGGAAAAGCAGCTTACCCATCTTCTGTACTTATGAATATCATGCCGGCGAAGGTTGCAGGTGTAGATGAGATCATCATGGTAACACCTCCAGGAAAAGATGGAAAGGTGACTCCGACAACACTGGTTGCGGCAAAAGAGGCCGGTGCAGATAAAGTTTACAAGGTTGGTGGAGCTCAGGCAATTGCAGCACTTGCATATGGAACAGAGTCTATTCCGAAGGTAGATAAGATCGTGGGACCTGGAAATATCTATGTAGCCCTTGCCAAGAAAGCGGTTTATGGATTTGTTAGCATTGACTCAATCGCAGGACCAAGCGAGATCCTTGTTCTTGCCGATGAAACAGCAAATCCACGTTTTGTGGCAGCAGACCTTCTGTCTCAGGCAGAGCATGATGAGATGGCATCAGCAATTCTTGTTACAACAAGTATGGAGCTTGCAGAGAAAGTATCTGCACAGACAGATGCGTTTGTAAAAGAGCTTTCCAGAGGTGAGATCATTCAGAAATCCCTGGATAATTATGGACATATTCTCGTTGCAGAGACAATGGAGGATGCAATCGATGCAGCAAATTCTATTGCTTCCGAACATCTTGAGATCGTGACAGCGAATCCGTTTGAGGTGATGACAAAGATCCGTAATGCCGGAGCTATCTTCATCGGAGAATATTCCAGTGAGCCGCTCGGAGATTATTTTGCAGGACCGAACCATGTCCTTCCGACAAACGGAACAGCAAAATTCTTCTCACCTCTATCTGTAGATGATTTTATTAAAAAATCAAGCATTATCTCTTACTCAAGAAATGCACTTGAGAAGATCCACACAGATATCGAGAAATTTGCAGAGGCAGAACATCTGACAGCACATGCAAATTCAATCAAAGTAAGATTTGAAAAATAAGAGAAAAGGAGCTGTGAGTGTAATGCAGAACAGAATCGGAAGCTGCAAAAGAAAGACAAAAGAGACAGATATTGAACTGACAATCAATCTAGATGGACAGGGAAAGAATCAGATTGATACAGGAATTCCGTTTTTTGATCATATGCTGGATGGATTTGCAAGACATGGATTATTTGATTTAAATGTTAAGGTGCGTGGGGATCTTGAAGTGGATTCCCATCACACGATTGAAGATACAGGAATCGTACTGGGACAGGCAATCGCACAGGCACTTGGAGATAAGGCCGGAATTAAGCGATACGGATATTTTGTCCTGCCAATGGATGAGGTTCTTGCTCTTGGAGCAGTTGACCTTTCCGGCAGACCGTATCTGAACTTCCAGGCAGATTTTACGGTACCGGTACTCGGAACAATGGATACAGAGATGGTGCGTGAATTTTTCTATGCAGTTTCCTATAGTGCTGCAATGAACCTGCACCTTAAGATCCTTGATGCAGGGAATAATCATCATATGGCAGAGGCTTTATTTAAAGCATTCGGAAAGGCTCTGGATATGGCGGTATCAGAAGAGCCAAGAATAAAAGAAGTATGGTCTACAAAGGGAAGCCTTTAACGGCGTGACAGAAGGAGTAAGAAGAAATTATGTATAAAAGACTAACCCCTTGTATTTTTATAGAAAGAGGGAAAGCGGTGCAGTGGTTCGATGACAGAACTGTGATTGCAGATGATGTGATGGAACTTGCACGCCACTACAATGAAAGAGGAGCGGATGAACTGATTATTTTCGATTTGTCAGACTCAGATGAAGAACATGATGAGACGATCAACCTCCTCAAACAGATCAACCGTGCAATCAGTATTCCAATGGTTGTCGGAGGAAACATCAGACGTGCAGAAGATGTGAAGAAGATTCTTTATGCTGGAGCAAAACGTGCAATGCTGAATTTCTCCAAAGCACTTTCCATTGAATTAATCGAGGAAGTATCCAAGCGTTTTGGAAAAGAGAGAATCGCTGTATCATTAAATGATTTCGATGCATTGTTTAAACAGCAGCATCTGATCGAAGCATATAGTACAGAGATGATATTTATGCATCGCCTGGATCTGAATTCTGTTGTAAATGTTACAGAAACGCAGTGTGTTGTTGTCACGGATACGATGGATGAAAACGAGATCCTTAATATTTTAAAGAGTGATGGTGTAAAAGGTATATCAGGAAGATTCATCAGTCGTCTGGATATGGACTTTAACAAATTTAAAGAAGTTTGTGCAGAAAATGGAATTCAAATGACTTCTTTTGAAAGCCAGATGGATTTCGGTGAGTTTAAATTGAATTCAGACGGATTAATTCCAGTGATTGTTCAGGATTATAAGACAAATGAAGTCTTAATGATGGCATATATGAACGAGGAAGCATTTGAGCATACTGTGAAAACCGGGCGCATGACTTACTATAGCAGAAGCAGAAAATGCCAGTGGATCAAAGGTGAGACATCCGGGCATTTCCAGTATGTGAAATCTCTTGCAATCGACTGTGACAGAGATACGATGCTTGCAAAGGTAGAACAGATCGGAGCAGCATGCCATACGGGAAACCGCTCCTGTTTCTATACAACAATTGTTGGAAATGATTACGATGCCAAGAATCCGGTTCAGATTTTTGAGTCTGTATATCAGACAATTGCGGATAGAAAAGAGAATCCAAAAGAAGGTTCCTATACGAACTATCTTTTTGAAAAAGGTCTGGATAAGATCCTGAAAAAGGTTGGAGAAGAGGCGACAGAAGTTGTGATCGCTGCAAAAAATCCAAATGTCGAGGAAGTGAAGTATGAATTATCTGATTTCCTTTATCATGCAATGGTTCTCATGGTAGAAAAAGGGATTACCTGGGAAGACATTACAGGAGAACTGGCTGACCGGTAGAAAACGCTGTATCAGATTTTCCTGGAAGAATAAAGCAGAAGAAACTTTCATAAACTAGAAAAAAAGAAGATGGAGAGGATCTTTCGTGCAGGAAAAAGAATCAGAAGTCCGTAGGCGTAGATTGTGGGAAGAAAATCGCAGACGACAGCGGAATACCGGTATGATAACACCGGCAATTCATCCAAGATATGGTCGTTTATATCGGGAATTATATCCGGATGGTCTGGAGCAAAGTGCAGGAAATGGAGCAGAAGATCTGGATAAGAAAGAAAATAGCAGAGGAAGCTTTACTACCAGATTGATCCTGTCCACTTTTCTGTTTCTTGTGTTTCTTTATGTCAGTCAGAACAGTGTAGAACTTCAAGGGATAAGCAGCCATGAGATTATAGAGAAGATTCAGGAAAACAATGATATTTTCTTGATAGACTAAAAGTGTAATCTTGACACGGAAACAGTAGGTTGATAAAATATTATTGACGTTTATTTTATAGTATATGAGAGGCGTTGATTGGATTCAGCGCCTTTTTCATTGCATGAGAAGGAGGAAATGAGAGATGATTAAAGTATGGATAGCCGGATCAAACGGCCAGATCGGCCGAGCGCTGAACGACATTCTGGATCCATTAGAGATCGAAGTGCTGAATACGGATGTGGATGATCTGGATATTACAAACACAGAGGAAGTTCTTAACTTCGGTATTGTGAACCGTCCGGATGTGATTATCAACTGCTGCGGTGTTACAGACACCGATCTGTGCGAAAAAGAACCGGAACATGCTTACCGGGTAAATGCACTTGGAGCAAGAAACTTAAGTATCGTCGCAAGAAAGAATGGCGCAAAGATCGTCCAGCTTTCAACAGATGACGTATTTGACGGACAGAGCAAGAAACCATATACAGAATTTGATGATACGAATCCACTGACTGTTTATGGAGCATCCAAAAGAGCTGGTGAGAATTATGTGAAAGAATTCACACACAAGCATTTCATTATCCGCAGTAACTGGGTTTACGGAAAAGGTGGAAATAACTTTGTTAACCGTGTGCTCGAAATGGCAGAACAGGGAAAAACACTTTCTGTAGCAGGAGATCAGTTTGGTTCCCCGACAAGTGCCAAAGATCTCGCAAGAATGATCCTGTATCTGATCAGTACGAATGAATATGGTACTTATCATGTAACTTGCAGTGGAGTCTGCAATCGTTACGAATTTGCTCAGGAGATCTTGAGATTGTCAGGGAAAAACGTTGAATTAAAGGCAGTTCCGACAGAACAGTCAGACCTTTCTTCTGTCAGACCACCGTATGCGGTATTGGACAACTTCATTCTCCGTATTATTGATATGTATGATATGCCGGATTGGAAAGAGTCATTAGAAGAGTATATGAAAGAAAGAACGGAGAATTAGAATGAAAAATAAGAATGTGAAAGATGAAAAGAAAGAGAAGAAAATTGGTCTGACGACCAAGATTTTCATTGCTCTGCTTTTAGGTGCTGTTTTTGGAATTGTACTTTGTTATCTGATTCCAGACAGCAAGGTAAAAAATGATATTATTGTAGAAGGAATCCTCTATGTGATTGGACAGGGATTCATCCGTCTGATGAAGATGCTTGTTGTACCGCTTGTATTTTGTTCCCTTGTGTGCGGAAGTATGGCAATTGGAGATACGAAGAAGCTCGGAACAGTAGGTGTCAGAACATTGGTATTCTACCTCGCAACAACAGCTCTTGCTGTAACAGTTGCTTTATCAGTTGGTAATCTGATCAATCCGGGTATCGGACTTGATATGAGTGCAATCAAGACAAGTGCGTCCACAGTTGAGACAATGGAAGCAACTTCCCTGACAGATACAATCCTAAATATCATTCCGGACAACCCGATCAATTCCCTGGCAAGTGGAACAATGCTTCAGGTTATCGTATTTGCGCTGATCATTGGTGTTATCCTTGCGAAGATGGGTGAACGTGCAGAGACAGTTGCGAACTTCTTCAGCCAGTTCAATGACATTATGATGGAAATGACAATGATGATCATGAGCCTTGCACCAATCGGTGTATTCTGCCTGATCAGCCGTACTTTTGCTACAATCGGATTCAGTGCATTTGTTCCGCTGGCAAAATACATGATCGCAGTACTTTTGGCACTTGCGATCCAGTGTTTGGGAGTATATCAGATTCTGTTAAAGATTTTCACAGGACTGAACCCGATCCGCTTCATCAAGAAATTCTTCCCGGTTATGGCATTTGCATTCTCTACAGCGACATCAAATGCGACAATCCCGCTTTCTATTGAAACACTTTCTAAGAAAGTCGGAGTTTCCAAGAAGATTTCTTCCTTTACGATTCCGCTTGGAGCAACAATCAACATGGATGGTACTTCCATCATGCAGGGTGTTGCAGTTGTGTTCGCAGCACAGGCATTCGGAATCCATCTGAGTATGGCAGACTATATTACAGTTATCGGAACAGCAACACTGGCATCTGTCGGAACAGCCGGAGTACCAAGTGTTGGTCTGGTTACACTGACAATGGTATTTAACTCTGTCGGACTTCCGGTTGAGGCAATCGGTCTGATCATGGGTATTGACCGTATCCTTGATATGACAAGAACAGCTGTTAATATCACAGGTGATGCTGTATGTACAACAATCGTTGCACACCAGAACAAGGCACTGGATAAGAATGTGTTCTATGCGGAAGAGAATTAGGAACGAAGATATTAATTTTTAAAAGATGTTCTAATAAATAAAAAACGTATCTCTGAGATGCTTCCTTTTCAGACAGTGGGGAAACATTGCAGAGATACGTTTTTTATATTGTTATACATTTGAAAGAGATTGTCTTACAGGTAATGATACTTGTCTTTCTGACGGACGAAAAATGTAGTGGTCATGATAAGTGTCAGCGCCTCCGCAATGCTGATCGCACTCCAGATACCGTTGATCCCGAACCAGAGTGGAAGTGTCAGGACCATGATGACCTGGAACACTAACGTTCTCAGAAATGAGATGACAGCCGATATCAGGCCGTTATTCAGTGCAGTAAAGAACGAGGATCCGAAGATATTGATACCGATGATCAGGAATGCAATGGCATATACACGGAAGCCGTGCAGTGTCATAGCGTACAGGCCGGTATTGTAACCGACAAATATCTTAGACAGAACAGGTGCCAGTAACTGTGCGGCACCGAACAGGATCACGCCCCAGACCAGTATGATAGACATACTTTTTTTATACAGATTTTTAAGCTCTGCGTGATTTCCAGCACCATAATGGTAGCTGATAACCGGGGCACAGCCAATTGCATAGCCTAAAAAGGTGGCAACAAAGATAAAATTGACGTACATAACTGCACCATAAGCAGCAACACCATTTTCTCCGGCAATCTTCATGAGCTGGAGATTGTATAATGCATTGACTAAGGACATGGACAGGTTAGTCATGAGTTCCGAGGAACCATTGGTGCAGGTCTTAAGAAATACACGTCTGTCGAATACCGGTTTTACAAAGTGAAGGAGGCTGTTGTTCTTACGGAAGAAATATACCACCGGGAGCAGACCGCCGATAAATTCACTGGTCATGGTTGCGAACGCGGCGCCTGCAATTCCAAAGTGTAATACACCGATGAACAGGGCATCGAGAACAATGTTTGTACAACCGGCAGCCACAATGACTTTCAGTCCAAGCTGGGGTTTTCCAGCAGCCACAAAGAAACTCTGGAAGACATTCTGCAGCATGAAGGCGGTCAGGGATATGCAGGAGATCCGTCCGTAAAGAGTACAATAATCAATCAGATCACCAGCGGCACCAAATGCCATGACAATCCGCCTCATAAATATAAAACTGAGAACAGATAACACAAATCCTCCGATAGCAGCAATCGTAACCAGCATCGAAAAATACTGATTTGCCAGTTTTTTCTTTCCTTCACCAAGGGTTTTTGATACAAAAGCACTTCCTCCGGTACCGATCATAAATCCAAGTGCACTGATTCCCATCAGGTAAGGCATAATGAGATTCACGGAAGCAAATGCTGATTTTCCCACAAAGTTCGATACAAAGATGCCGTCCACCACACTGTAGATGGAAGTGAATACCATCATAATAATGGAGGGCAGGATAAAACGAAGTAATTTTTTATAGGTAAAATGCTCTGAGAGCTGAATATTCATACGTATTCTCCTTTTTTATATTTACTGATATGGATGTTTACAATGAATGTAAATGAAAACATATA
>OIZE01002353.1_pt1 | contig 10168 bp, 10 predicted proteins | sample 1588421 | NCBI WGS metagenome assembly OIZE01 (sample SAMN03283251) | human gut metagenome | biome: human-associated habitat; material: feces | host: Homo sapiens | place: USA | collected 2013
AGCTGCCTTTTTTGTGCCTATTTTATTGTAGTTTCAAGCCCGTTGACCTCTATCTCAGGGTCATCCAGATTGATTATAAGGCATTTTCTGCCATCGACTATCTGAGTTTTTACCTTGTCAACTGCGTCCTTGCCAATATTTACGGTTATGCTTGGAGCAGAAACTACGGTCCTTTTCTCCACAAGGTTTACCGCTGTGAGTGGCTTTCCGCCAGCCGCAGCGTCAAAAACTTTAGGAAGATTATCAAGCTTATCCTGACTAACTCCAGCTTCCCACAGAATGGACGAAAGTTTATGTTCGTCAATTGTCGGTATCTCAGTTTCATGAGCATTTTGGTCAACAAATGTGGAAATCTTGTCATTCACTGTAGTGATAAGATCATAGTCAAGTTCATCGCCCACAACACTCGTGAGGATATCCTTGAAAGTTTCCTTTTCGTTCTGACAGGTCATTGAGAACTCACAACCCAGAAGCTCTTCCACAACAGAAGTGTTCGGCTTTTTTGCATTTTTCGTGTAGTAAAGCACTCCGTTGATATCAGGTGCACGGTCATTGAAAAGAGGGAACAGGAAGCCGTCACTTGGCAGTTCAACAATTCTGTCGCATGACTCTTTCTTAGCGATAGAGTTGTCCTGTTCATCATACACAAGCCCGTCAATACGCAGATTTACAGGGCAAAGAGCTGTCACTATAAAATTGTAATCTGTGTCAGCTTCGTCCTCAAACTCGTCCATTTTGTTCTTTTTCAGCACAGAATATGTACAATGCGCCATGAAAATGGTATATGTAGACACATACTCCACCTTTTCCACAATGGCATTCAGAAAGTTGTCCACCTTTTCTTCGTCAAGAAACTTGCTTTGCAATGTTTCATACATGAAAGGCTGTGCCCCACCCTCAAGATATGCGTCCTTTGGAAACGAATATTCCAGAAGATTTTTGCCGATAGAGCCGCTGAGCACCTTTTTCAGGTTTATCATTATCAGCTCCGCCTCGTCCTGCGGAATAGTGTTGTAAAGCTGATTGGTCTTGCACTTTATGTTCTTTTCAGCGTCCACAAATGCGGTAACAACGTGGTTTACTGTGAAAAGTCCGCAGTCATCGCTGAAATTCTTCTTAATTTCATTTATTTCCTTTTTGTTCATCTTGGCGTCCTCCCGAAAAAATGTATATTAATTATAGCACAAATGTACAGATTTTTCAAGAGCCACAGACAAAAAAATCCCACAGCCGAAACTGTGGGATAATTGTTATTAAACTGGGTGAACCTTATTTTCAGCGTCTGAGTGCTTACCGTCAACGCCGTACTTTCTATCACGTCTGTCCTTGAAGAACTTAGGTGCAACCTTAGGGAACATTGCATATGTGAGGATATCTTCCTCCTGCTCTGTCCACTCAGCAGCCTCTTTCTTCATTGTTTCAAACTCTGGCTGGAGAAGGTCAGCAGGACGGCAAGTGATAGGCTCTTCGTCGCCAAGAATCTTCTTCTGGAACTCAGGGTCGATAGCAACTGGTGTCTTACCGTACTCGCCCTTAACAAGTCCCTTGAACTCCTTCGTAACTGTCTTGTATCTCTCGCCCATGATTACGTTGAACACAGCCTGTGTACCAACAATCTGTGATGTAGGTGTAACCAGTGGTGGGTAACCTGCGTCCTTACGAACCTTTGGAACTTCCTTAAGAACATCATCAAGCTGATCTGCCTTGCCAGCCTGTTTCAGCTGTGAAAGGAGGTTTGAAAGCATTCCGCCTGGTACCTGATAAAGAAGTGCGTTTGTATTTGTAGCGAGCATTGAAGGGTCAAGCAGACCGTTGTCGATGTACTTCTTTCTGAGTTTCATGAAGTAATCTCTTATCACGTTGAGCTTAACAAGGTCAAGACCTGTGTCATACTCAGTGCCCTTGAATGTAGCAACTATAGACTCAGTTGGCGCATGAGATGTACCAAGAGCAAGTGGTGACATTGCAGTATCAACGCCGTCAACACCAGCCTCAACAGCCTTAAGGATACACATGGAAGCAAGACCTGATGTGTAGTGAGTATGCAACTGGATCGGGATCTTAACTGCTGACTTGAGATCCTTAACAAGTGTTTCAGCCTCATATGGAGTCAGAAGAGCCGCCATATCCTTGATACAGATAGAATCTGCACCTGCATTCTCAATCTGCTTTGCATAGTTCATGTAATATTCGTGAGTGAATACCTCGCCAAGTGTGTACGAGATAGCAACCTGAGCGTGACCATTTTCCTTCTTAGCAGCCTTGATAGCTGTTTCAAGGTTTCTGATATCGTTCAGTGCGTCAAAAATTCTGATGATATCAATACCATTTGCAATAGACTTCTGTACAAAATACTCAACAAGGTCATCAGCATAGTGACGGTAGCCAAGCATATTCTGACCTCTGAAAAGCATCTGAAGCTTTGTGTTAGGCATTTCTTTTCTAAGTATACGAAGTCTTTCCCATGGATCTTCATTTAAGAATCTGATACATGAGTCAAATGTAGCACCGCCCCAACACTCAGCAGAATAAAAACCGATCTTGTCGATCTCAGGGAGTATCTCACGCATATCGTCCATTGACATTCTTGTAGCAAGAAGTGACTGATGAGCGTCACGGAGGACAGTTTCAGTTATTTTAAGCTTTGCCATTTTAAATCGATCCTTTCGTTATTTTTCAGGAATGTTATTAGCCGATAACAGCAAGAACTGCACCGGTCTCAACAGCAGAGCCTTTAGTTGTATTGATGCTAAGCACCTTACCGTCGCAAGGAGCGTTAACGTCATTTTCCATTTTCATAGCTTCGAGTACGCAAATAGCCTGACCTGACTTAACAGTGTCGCCCACAGCTACCTTGATGTCAAGGATAGTACCAGGCATTGGAGCTGTTACCTTTGTGCCATCTGCAACAGGTGCTGCGGCAGGAGCTGGAGCAGCAGGAGCGGCTGCAACAGGGGCAGCGGCTACAGGAGCAGCAGCGGTGCTTCCGCCAACTTCTTCAACTGCAACGTCATAAGCTTTACCATTTACTGTAATATTATATCTTTTCATCTTAAAAAACCACCAATCTTTTTAATTTGATATGTTTATCACAACTGAATATTGCTGTGCTTCTTAGGCAGTCTGGAAATTCTCTTTCCAGCCATTACCTCGATAGAATCCATAAGTGTCTGTCTGATCTCGTTCTTAGCGATTATGCCGTCAACACATCCGTTCTTTGCAGCAACAGCAGCAGAGGCATTCTCCTTAGCGAACTTATCAGCAAGAGTGTTTCTTGCAATTGTAAGATCAGAAGCACCCTTAAGCTCGTCATGCTGAAGGAATTCAACAGCAGTAACAGGAGCAAGTGCAGAGATAACAGCTGTATCAAGAGCAAATGACAGATCAGCATTTGAACCCTTGCCGGCAAGAGCAATAAATGCAGGACCGTAAGCCTTGCCAGTAACTACAGCAAGTTTAATAGTAGTAGCCTCAGCGTAAGCGTGGCAAAGCTTTGCCATATCCTTAACAGCGCCGTAAGCTTCAGTTTCATCATCAGCTTTGAAGCCCTCAGTATCAACAAAAGTTACAACAGGGATAGCATAAGCGTCACAAGTTCTTACAAATCTTGCGATCTTTGAGCAATCAGCAGACGTAAGCTTGTCGCCCGTCTTGTTAGTAGCAACAACGCCGACTGTAGCACCGCCAAGTGTTGCAAGTGCTGTATAAGAAGCCTTGCCATACTCAGCATTAAGCTCAGTTACACTGTCGCCATCGCAAACAGCCTTTGCAATGCCATCAGCGTCATCACCAACAGCCTCAGTTGGATCAGCAAATTCATACATTGGTACTGGTGAAAGGTTGTTCTGTGGAAGTTTTGTAAGTATATTCTTTGCAGCCTCAACAGCAGCCTTATCGTCCTCACAAACAACAGCAGCAGTGCCGTTTTCAGCAGCATTTTCAGCAGAGTTCTTTATGTTTGCGTTTGGTGCAACATAAAGCTCAGCGTCCTTTGCGATAACAGTGAAGTCAGCAGACTCAGCGAGCATTGCTGCACAGCCTGCACAAGTGCCAGCGACAACAGCTATCTGAGGAACAACACCTGAAAGGTTAGAGGTCCACATAAGCAGTTCACCATAAGCATTGAGAGCCTTTGAACCGTCGCTTACGTCAGCACCGTAAGAATCAAATATTCCGACAACAGGAACTCCTGTCTTAGCAGCAAGGTCATAAACCTTTGCTATCTTCTTTGCCTGTGCCTCTGTCAAAGCACCGTCCTTAACAGTCACGTCCTGAGAAAAAGCATATACAGGATTACCCTCAACATAGCCAAAAGCAGTAATAACTCCAGCAAGGGAGTCACCCGCAGCAGCATAAGCGTCAAGCTCTGTAAATTTTCCTTCGTCAAACAAATATGTCAGCCTGTTTCTTGCAGCAGTAGGGGTCTGCGACGCAGCTTTAAGCTCAGCAAGAGTAGAAATTGAATCAGACATACAGTTTCCTCCATTCAAATAATTTTTGTGATAAAATAACGCAAAACTACTGGATTTTATCATATTTATACACTTAATATTATACTATTTTTCCGCCAAATTTACAAGAGTAAATTGACCTATTTCCGCATATTTTACGTTTAGTAGCATAATCAATATCGATACACGCATATTATTAAGCATTTTGCACAATAGCAAAGGGCCTCCTGACAAAAAGAGACCCTCTATAAGCGTTATTTTTTGGTGATAGCATTTCTTAAAGCCCTTAGCTCGTCAGGTTTAAGCTCTCTATACTCACCTGGTTTTAGCATACCAAGTTTAATCGGACCGATGGCAGTGCGCTTTAGTCTTGCGACTTCAAGTCCAACAGCTTCGCACATTTTTCTAATCTGACGGTTCCTGCCCTCATGGATAGTCATTTGAAGCACAACCCTGCCAGGCTGTTTGTCGAGCACAACAACTGAACACTCCTGCGTCATTTTGCCGTCTATTTCAACTCCTGAAGCAAGCTTTATGAGCTGCTCATCATTTATGTCAGGTCTTACCGTAACACGATAAGTCTTAGCGACATGCCTTGAAGGGTGCATGATATCATTGGCAAAATTTCCGTCATTTGTGAAAAGCAACAGTCCCTCTGAGTTCTTGTCAAGTCTGCCAATAGGATAAACTCTTTCAGGCACTTTTGTGAGAAGCTCGGTTACGCACTTTCTATCAAGCTCATCGCTCATTGTGGTAACATATCCTCTTGGCTTGTGGAGCATGATATAATAAAGCTGTCTTTTCTTGGCAACATATATTTTTTCCCCGTCAAGGGTGATTATATCCTTGCCTGCCAAAGCCTTGTCGCCAAGCTTGCAAGGTCTGCCATTGACCTTTACCCTTCCCTCTGAGATATACTCCTCTGCCTTTCTTCTTGAACAAACACCACTGTCAGACATTATTTTCTGTATACGAATCTTTTCCATATTTTCTCCTTATTTATGTACGGCTCACATTGAGCCGTTATGCAAACAATTTTTTCAGCTTATTTAGATAATAGTGGAATATATCTGGCTTTTCAGGCTCTGCAAGCATCGCATCTTCCACCGCCGTGATATCCGTTCGGGCTATCTCCACATCATTGTAATAAAACACCGCTTGCCCTATTTTATCCCCACTTTTCACAGGTGCATAAACAAACCTTGGCAGATATATCTTTGTCTTGACTTTGTAAGCCCTGCCATTCAAAAGCACTGCACTTGCCTGCCCTGCCTTACAATTCACGCTGTCGCTCACTCCGCCAACAACTGCAACATCAAAACTACTTTTATCCAGTGGAAGCTTCTGTTTAGATACAAAATCAAAGCAATAATCATAGAGCTTTGAGTGATCATTCCAATCGTCAGGAGCATTCAAGGTAACGCATATAAGCTCTTTATTCTTTCTGTCACAGGCTGAAACCAGACATCTTCTCGCCTTGTCCGTAAACCCCGTTTTTACGCCCACAATACCCTCACAGCTTTTTAAAAGCTTGTTTGAGTTAATTAGCCAGCGGTCATACGGTGGGTTTCCATAGCACAGCTCAATCTTTTCAAGGCGACATATAGCTCTGAAATCTTCATTCTTCATAGCTTCCGCCGCAAGCTTTGCCATATCCGCTGCAGTGGAATAATGCTCGTCTGTATCATCATCAAGCCCAGACGGCGTTACAAAATGAGTATCATTAAGCTCCAATTGTTCAGCCTTTTTGTTCATAAGCTGAACGAACTTGCCGATACTTCCTGCCACTCTTACCGCAGCAGCATTTGCAGCGTCATTTCCGCTTGGAAGAAGCATGCCACAGCATAGATCGCGTAGAGTGACTTTGTCACCATCTTGAAGACCCATGGACGAGCCTTCGACCTTTATAGCTTCGCTGTCTACCACGAACTGCTTGTCAAGATCTTCACCACTTTCAAGCACAAGAAGCACAGACATTATTTTAGTAGTGCTTGCCATCGGACGCCTTTCATAGGCGTTTTTCTCGAACAGCACATCACCTGTTTCGCCGTCTATAACTATAGCACTCTTCGCGGATATCTCACTGAGATCGTCAGCACTGACATTCATACAGCAAAAGCACATCATCATGACCGTACAAATAAATACCGTCACGCATTTCAAACAAACCACACCCTTAAAATCAATTTCAAGGATTAGTTTGCTCACTTGTGCTTTTAAAATTCAGTAAAATTATTCCTCGTCTTCGTCCTCGTCGTCAGACTTTTTGCCAAGAAAATCTGTTATCTTATCTATTACCTCAGGTACCATATTTATGATAGCGTTTTCCTTTGTCGCATTCATTGAAAGCTGTAAAAGCTTTGCTTCGCCCTTGTAAACAGCGATAAAAGCGATAGGCTGGATAGTTACTCCTCCGCCTGAGCCACCGCCGAACGTTTCCTTTGTGCTTTTTGTTGGCAAGTCGGAGCCACCCGACGCAAAGCCAACTGATATCTTTGAAACCGGGATTATAGTAGTACCATCTGCGGTAACGATAGGCTTGCCCACAACAGTTTCGCAGTCTGCCATTTCACGGACCTTGTCCATTGCAGTTTTAACAAGTCCCTCGATCTTTGTACTTTCGCTCATTTTTCTCAACCTTTCGTATTTCAATTTGTTGCTTTAACTTCATTCTTCTTAGCCGCAACCTCTTTACTGCGACGCTTGGCAGCACGCTTTTTCTTATGTCTGCCTGAAAGATATATTTTAAGAAAATTAACGCCCGTGCAAAACCCTATTGCTATCAAAGTGCTTGGTCTTACCCTGACTAATGTATGAACGTCATATCCGAACTTTTTTTCATCAAAAATGCAGTTCACATCAGCTTTTTTAAGCTTTACTGTAAAAACACCCGCAAGTATTGCAATGGTATTGAAAAGCCCTGCCTGCACCTTGCCGTATAGCATAGCCGTTTCGTAAGCGTCCTCTTTTCCAACGTCAAGAACTATCCTTGTGTCTGTAAAGCGTATAGCTTTCAGAAGCTTTTTGAAATATTTCCAGCCCATTGGAATATAAGGCTTCACCTTTTTATACTGCGCTTTCAGCTCATAGAACTTGCTTTTTTTCTTAACTTTAGACTTAGAAACTGACTTTTTTTCACCCTTATCCTTTTTGTGAAAAAGCTTTCCGACAAAGCCCTTTTGATCCTGCTTCACAGTTATTTCCTCGGGTTTGTCCTCTGCACCAGCTTCAACATTGGTATCAGTATCAATATCAGAGATATCTTCCTGCTTATCCTCTGCCAGAGCCACGCTGACATTTTCATCTGCTTCATTCTTTGCTATATTCTCAGGCTTAGCTTCAACAATTTGCTCGGACGCTTCTTCTGTTTTATCAGGCGTATCATCAGTCTGTGGGACAGGTAAGCTTTCTTCTATATTGTCCTCAAACTCCTCAAAATCATCAAAACTATCCTCAGGCAGTTCAGCTTTTTTTGATCTTTTCTGTTTTTTCTTCTTAGGCTTTCGTGGATAAATGTCAAAAAACATATACCGTACTTTAAGATCAAAGCCTTTTTTATTCAGATCTATCTGTGCCGTAATGGAAAAATGAAGCAGGATAACAATAACCGCTATAATACCAAGCAGTATCCATAAAACAATTATCGTTATCATCTCCCCTCACGGTCATACTTTATTCTTCCGTATCATTCTCTTTTGTTATCTCATCAATGGTTATCTGCTCCTGCTTATCAGGGATAGGCGGCAGATCGTCCAGGCTTGACAGCCTGAAACAACGGAGAAAATTGTCCGTCGTCTTGTATGCAATAGGTCTGCCAGGCAGGTCAAGTCTGCCAGCTTCTGCAAGCAAACCCTTATCCACAAGAGAATTTACAACTCCCGAGGAGTCAACTCCCCTGACGTGTTCCACAAAGCCCTTTGTTACAGGCTGATTGTATGCGACTATTGTCAGCGCCTCCATTGCCGCAGGGCTAAGAACAGAGTTTTTCTTTATCTCCAAAGCCGCCTTAATGAATGTCGCAAGCTCTTCTTTTGTGGCAAGCTGATATGACCCATTAAGGCTCAGAAGCGTAATTCCGCTTTCAGCCTTGCTATATTTATCCGCCAAAGAGCCAAGAGCTTCCTCAAGCTGATCTTTGACGATACCAACTGCCTCGCATAGCTTCTCGCTCTCCACAGGCTCTCCGCTTGCAAAAAGCACAGCCTCGACGGCTGCCTGTATATTTGAATGTTCCATAGATTATCCCTTTTCTTATTTTATCCGTAGCACCAGAAATTATTGTCTCCGTCATCGCCCACAGGTGAATACCCCCAATAATATCTTCTTTTTGCCCAATAGTTCGGCTTGAACACTGTGTCAGGGGTGATATTCTCAAGCTGTTCGATTAGCCTTATCTCCTCCATAGTGGCTTCATCAGGCTGTTCAGGCTCAGGCTTTGCCATAACAGGCTCGGTATATAAATCAATACTGTCTATCTTTTCAGATATCTGCTCCATTTCTGCCATGACCTCCTCAGCTGACTTCACAGGAGCATACGCCGCAATAACTTCACCTGATATGCGCTCGGATTTTGCAGATATATACCGCTTTGACTGAGAAGCTTCTTCACGCTCTGCGTCAACATCAGCAACTTCTTCTATCTCATCCGACTCATCCGAAGGCTCATCGTCAAGTATATTTTCTATAGGCTCAGGCTCGTGGACAGCTTCTGTCGTTTCGCTTTCGATAACAACAGGCTTATCGAAGTCGGACTCGACTTTTTTGTTCTTTGAAGCCTTGTTGAAAAAAATCTTTGAGTTATCGTCATTGAGAAATATCCTGCCAGACTTTGTAAGCTCCAATATAGCAAGAAAAGTAGCGACTTTCTCGCTTTTCTCCGTCATGCCGTCATAAAGGTCGCCCATATCGCATTCACCATGCTTATAAAGTCTTTTAAGGACATGGATTATCTTCGATGTGACCGATACTATCTTATGTGAAACTATCGGCTCGAACATCTTCGCTTTCAGCGGAACGCTCTCACGGGCTTTCTTTGATATGCCCATATAAGCGTCATAAAGGCACTGAGGGTCATGCTCACGGGTATAGGTCTTGTTTACAGGAAGTTTTATCGCCGTCCTTATAAAAACAAGGTCACCAACGTAAACTTCACGGAGAGTCTGTGCCGCCTGTTTGCACAGAGAATATTCGATGATCCTGCCTTCAAGCTCTTTTTTAAGCTCTTTTGACTCCTCGTCATGAGGCAGAAGCGAACAGGTCTTTATGTATATAAGGCGTGCCGCCATTTCAAGAAAATCAGCGGCATCCTCATAATCCTCGTGGTCAAGATCATTGATATAGTCCATATACTGTTCAAGGAGCAAAGATATCTCAATATCGTAAATATTCAGTTTGTGCTTGCTGATAAGGTGAAGAAGCAAGTCAAGCGGTCCTTCAAACATATCCAGCTTGAACTGAGCAGCACTCATTTACGTTTTTCCTTTCATGAACAGTTTTATTTCAAAAATATCGCTTTTAGTATAGGGTCAACCCAGAACGTAAGCTTATCCATTATCCAGAACATACCATTTTGCAACCAACCTATAGGCGTATCAAGAACGCCTGTTACAACAAGTATCATAAATGCAATAGCGATATAGTTCTGATACTGCGCCATAAAGCGGTCTACCTTACTGCTTGTAAAGTAAGAAAGTATCTTCTGACCGTCAAGCGGCGGG
>OIZE01002365.1_pt1 | contig 10128 bp, 12 predicted proteins | sample 1588421 | NCBI WGS metagenome assembly OIZE01 (sample SAMN03283251) | human gut metagenome | biome: human-associated habitat; material: feces | host: Homo sapiens | place: USA | collected 2013
AATGGTGATGCTTTCCTGCACATTCCGCAAAGGGTAGGAATTGCCGTTGATGCTCAGCGTAATATTCCCACTGCCGTAAACCGTAATGATTGGCTCACTGTAGACTGTGCCGCTGTTGCGGATGGTGGTCGGGGCGGTCAGCTCCAAAGCATCCCCTGCGGCATTGACACTGTATTTGAAGGGCTGCACCCGAAACTGCAGCAGAAAGCTGTTATACAGATAAATCATATCCGCAACAGAAATTTTGTTATAGATGGATGCCCGAAAGACCTTATCCGGCTCGGTGCAGAGAATCAGCTCCCCCGCACCGTTCAGCCACGCCAGTATTTCATCCAGATTTTCGCTCCCTCTGGTGCTGCATTCCACCGAAATGACATACGGCGCATACGTTCCTTCATCCACTGTCAGCTCTCCGTTTCTGCCGGGGATGGTAACCTGCTCCACTCGCCGTTCTGCTCTGACCTTCTCGGGTGCGGCAGAAATCAGAATCCCGAAGTCTCGGCTGTCCTTTCCTTTAAAATGAAACCAACCCATTTATGCACCTCCCTTTGCTATGGCTCTGCGTCTGCGTGAAAATTCCATCTCCTGCATCAGGCTCGGCACTGCTTCCTTGCTGTCATTATGGAAATGCTCAATCTGCAGCACCGTATTTCCTTCTGTATGATTGACCGTCTTTGTGATATAGGACGTATCTCCGCCACGCTGAACGGCAATATCCCCACGCAGGCGTACCATGTTTTGGTTCATGGCGGCACGCATTTTCTCATACGCATCAGACATTCTGCGGCTGAACCCATCGGACAGGCTGCCGCTGATGGTATCCGAAACGCTGTCCATGCGGTCAGACCAACCCACGCCGACACCCTGCGCCATGTAATCGCCGATTTTCGCCATCACACGAGAGGGGCTGTTGATGTCCATTTCCTTTTTCGCCGCACGCACCGCCGCCTGTAATGCCTTTGCAACTGCATTAACAACGCCGCTTTGTCCGTCACGCACGCCCTTTGCAACGCCTTCCATCAGGCTTTCCCCAACGGCTTTAAAATCCGCCTGATAGCCTGCAATTTCTTCCTTCGCTGCTTCCGTCAGCTGCTTTGCCTGCTCTGCAACAAGGGGCTGCTGCTCCGTAATCCCTTCGGAACCCCCCTCCGCACTGACTGCCTGCATACTCTCGGATACTTCCGCACCAATACCATAGAATCTACTTGCCGCCGCCTGCGCCATCTGCTGCTTCTGCTCAAACAGAGAAACATACTCGTCCAGCTTCGTATCAGACATGGAAAGCAGCTTGTTCATGTAGTCAAGTGCATCCCCGACACCCATGCCGGCAATCTCGCTCATCAGGCTGTCGGAAATACCTTTTTCCTTTAACTGCTCAAGGGCATCCCCGTATTTTTCCAACTGTTTAATATCGTCCTTCAAATCTCCCAGCTGGAACAGTTCCTTGCCGTCCTCCGTTTTCACACGCTCAAATAACTCTCCGTAATCAGCAAGCTTGCTTTGCAGGCTGTCACGTTTCTGTGTCAGTGTATCTGCAATCTTATCCGCCACATCCTCCGCAGCATCCACCGCCATCTGTCCGCTTTCCTCGATACCGACCGCAATACCCTCGCCGATATATGCGCCGACCTCCTCCTTCATCAGCTTGGAGGGGGATGCAATCTTAAACAGTCCCTTCAGCTTGGAAAGCAGAGTGTCCTTTATCTTTCCGGCAATATTTGCAATCTTTGACAGGCTGTTTTTGATGCCGCCGACAATGCCGTCAATGATGTACTTCCCGATGTTCTTCAGCTCGGTTGCGACCTCACTGCCCGTAATCTTGGATTTAAACTTGGAGAAGGCGTTCTTCGCCGCCGTTGCCATGGATTCTCCGGCTTTTTTTACGCCGTTTGCAACCCCGTCAATCAGCTGTTTCCCCAGATTGAGCCATTGGAACGCCATGAACGCCGCCACAATCGCCTCTATGATTTTCGGGATATTGACAACCAGTGTTGGAATCGCCTGCACCAGACCAACCGCAAGCCTTGTGATGAGATACAGTGCCGTATCCACCAGCTTGGGCGCATTGTCGTTGATGACATTCGCAATGTTGATGACAATCTGCGGTACGGTTTCAATCAGCTGCGGCAGGGCGGCAATCAGCCCCTCGCCCAATGCAAGAATAATCTGAATCCCCGCATCAATGACAGTATTTGCGTTTTCCGTCAGATTTTCCACCAGTGTCGAAATCGTTTCGATTGCAACGGGAATAATATTCGGCAGGCTTTCCGTCAGCCCATCCGCCAGAGAAACCGCAAGGCTCGCCGCCGTATCCGCCACCATCGGAAGCAGCTCCGCAATGCCCTCTGCAAGCGTACCCACGATGGATAATGCACCTGCCGCAAGGCTGTCCCCGTTCTCCTGTATGCCCTGCACCAGTGCGCTGATGGACTGCACCCCCAGTTCCACCAGATTCGGCAGCAGTTCATTTGTCAGTGTCGGCAATGCGGATGCAATCTCCGGTGCCAAGCCCGCAACCAGCTTTCCCATGCCCTCAATCACAACGCCGATGCGTGGCAGAAGGTTATCCGCCACCGTGCCGATGCTTTCAATGAAATTGCTTAACAGCATATCAAAGTTCTGCGTATCATCCGCCATGCCGACCATCAGGTTCGCCCATGCGGCTTTCATGCTGGCAACGCTGCCTTGAATGGTGGTGCTTGCCTCCTTTGCCGTTGTGCCTGTGATGCCCATTTCCGTCTGAATCACATGAATAGCCTCTACAACATCGGCATAGGAGGAAAGGTCATACTTTACGCCGCTGAGCTTTTCCGCATCCGCAAGCAAGCGCTGCATTTCCTCCTTCGTGCCGCCATAGCCGAGTTTGAGGTTATCGAGCATGGTGTAGTTCTGCTTCGCAAAGCCCTGATAGGCATACTGGATGGATTCCATCGCAGTACCCATCTTATTGGCGTTATCTGCCATATCCGTAATGGCAAGGTCTGCCGCCGCAGCCGCCTTTTCCGTATCCCCATCCAGACTTTGTAACAGGCTTGCCGAAAAGCTCGTAACGGTTTCCATATATTCATTTGCGGACAGACCCGCGGTTTTATACGCATTATCCGCATAGGTCTGAATCGTGTCCGCGCTGTCCTTGAACAGCGTTTCCACGCCGCCGACCAGCTGTTCATAGTCCGCATAGGCATTGATGCAGGCAGTCCCCAGAGCCGCAACGCCTGCGGATGCCGCACCGACTGCCGCAGCACTCGCCTTTACAGCCGCATTTACCGCACTGCCGATTTTTCCCAGTACCTTTTGAAATGGGCTGTCATCGCCCTTAATTTTAATTACAACAGAGCCGTCTTCTGCCAATAGTCCCACCTCCGTAGGGAACATCATCGGCAGCTCAGGCTCTACTTGATGTCTTTCTCGTTTATCTTGATTTCAAATGTTCTTTTGCACCTTCGTCCCTTGCAGCGTAAAAAAAGCCCCTTGCACACAGCATCCTTGCTGTATGTAACAGGCATTTCATAGCCGCAGTAGGGGCATTTTACTTTTTCTTCATGCACGCCATCACCTCATCCACCTTGCCATCCCCCATCAGTGCTGTGACAAGGGCAGACTGCTGTCTTTCCTCCTGCTCAGGCAGGGGCAGGGCATATCTGCGCTTCATGGCGTTATAGTAATCCTTCTGCGTCTGCGGCATATCCCCCTTGATTTCCACCGCTCTGCACCGCATGACCTCTTTCAGCACCCTGTCCTCCTCCAGAGCCTCAAACAGTGCCATAAACTGCCACCAATGCAGGCTTTTTCGGCTTAAATCAATGCCGTACTGCGTCAAAAACGCCCCATAAATCAGCCCTGCATCATGGGTAAAGGAATAAATCGGCAGTTGCGCTGCACCCTCGCCCTTGGCACGTTCTTTCTTCTCCTGCCTGCCGCAGCCCCAGAAATAGCACAGCCGCTCTACCGCCTCCTCCAGCGGTTCGGGGACACAGCCATAAAACAGCTTCAACGCCCGTTCCGCCTTTTCCTCATCCGTCAGCTCCTCGGAGGAAAAAATCTCCTCCAATCTCAGCATTGCCCGAAAATCAGAGCAGATGTGATATTCCCTGCCGCCAATCAAAAAAGAGTTAGGCAAGTTTCCTGTCAGCAGCTCTTTCATTTCCTTCTTCTTTCCGCACGTTCTCTGGCTCTGCGTGCGGCTCTGTTTTCAACCGCCGCCTGTGCCATGGGGGCAGAGGGCTGTGTGCTTCGGGGGACAGGCTTCTTGTAGCTGTTTGCCCGTTCTGCGTGGTAGGTCTGCACCTCTTGGGAAATATACATCACCAGATCCAGACAATCATAAATATCCACATCCCTCTCCGCCGTAATGGCATCGACCGTATCCTCGCCCAGAAGGTCATCCAGAATGTCGAGCATGAAATCAATCCCCTTTTCGACATCCTTTTCTTCCTTCATCTGTGCGCCGAAGGCTCTCATTTTCTCGCCTGCATCCTCCAGCTTTTTTGCATATTCCACCGTAGCGGGTACCGTCACCTGCACCCCTTCGATATCAAGTAAAATCCCATGCTTGCGAAACTCAAATTTTCCCATCTCTTTTTCCTCCTTCTTTCCTTATTCTGCCGGTGTAAATTTTTTGGTTTCTGTGTTAAACGTGCCGTCCACGAAATCCCCTACACCGTTCAGATTGCCCGTTACCTTCATCACGCCGCCGCCCTCGCCGGAGATAGAGGAAACCTCAACCGCAACCTTGAATTTTCTTGCTTCAAAGGTATTCGGTGTTTCCGCCACAGGCTTGAATAGCTCCACTCTCACATAGTCCCTTTCGGCCTCTGCGCCCGTCAGCTGATTTCTGCCGATTTCATACAGTGCCATCACTGCCGCCTCGTCCGCAATCAAGTCCGAATCAAACGCAAACGCAGGCTGATAGCTTTTAATCGTGGAGGTCTGGGATTTCTGATTGATGTATGTTTTGGAATCCTTCTGTGCGTTGGGGGATTCGTCCAAGGTATTAAACCCAACCCCCATCAGCGCAAAGCTTTCCGTTCCGCTTTTTGCCGTGTTCAGATAATCCGCCACCTGGTATCTCTTTACTGCATCCATATTGTTTTCACTCCTTATCTTGTCTGAAAAAATTCCATTCTGCACTGAATCTGGTATCTTGCCATGCTTGCCTCTGCCGCCATGGCATAGCCGCTTGTGGTTGCCTCCATCAGCATGACCTTTCTGCCCTCGCCCAGATTGGGAAGGCTGCCTGCCATAGTCTGTTCCCGCAGCCATTCGGAGAAATCGCCGTAAAAGCTGAGGTTATCCAGCTGCTGTCTGATTTTATCCCCAAAAAATTCTCTGCTTGCCACCACAAATAAAAACTGCCGCACCGTTGAGCCGTCCACATAGGAACGCACAATCTCCTTTGCAGGCACAGCCTCAACCGAATAGCTCTGTGCCTCCTCCGGCAGAAAATCCACGTGCAGCTTCCCTTCCGCAAGCGGCGGATAGGTACGCAGAAACTTCCGTACTTCTTCCATGATGTTTTTCATTTGCCCCGTCCTTTCAGATACCCTTCCAAATCCTTCTCGACCTCATTGCCATGGTCTGCCATCATCCGCTTATCCCACTGCTTGCCACGCAATGCACCGCCGTGATAGGTCAGCGGCTGTCCGGTGTAATGCTTAGGGGCACGCCCTGCCATCCCCTCGCCGACATACTGATAATGCGCATACGGCCCGGGATAGATAATGCTGTCCGCCGTCACTCTTGCGGCGTTTACCATGTGGGCAGCACTGCCTGCCGACATCGGCACATAGGGCTGACATTTCCTCTCCACATCCTCCGCCAGAAAGCGTTGTGCCGCCTTATCCTCGCCCAGACCATACCTCCGCAGGATTTTCGCTGTGCTGATATTGACCGCATAGTCTAATTTCATGCACCGCTCACCGCCCAATGCCGCAAGTCCTTCCGCCTGCTCCTGCGGTTGTCCCCAACAGAAAGCACCGTAAAGTATTCCAGACCCTTCAAGTCTGCCTGTTTTTCGATGGCATCCACCGCACCACGCACAATAAAATCTCCGTTTCGGATGGAAATATCGGGCATGGCATCCTCGGGAATACGGACGGTAATCTTCGCCGCACCCGTCAAGCCTTTGTTCTCCGGCGTGGCAATCAGCTTGCCGAACCAGCTCACGCCATGAATCGCAGTGCAGATATATTCCTCCGCATCCGTTTTACTGTCATACCGCAGTTGGATATGCGTAATCGTTTCCGTACACGCAAGCATCATTCCACCCCCCGATACAACAGCCCCGTATTGCCGAGATACAGCACCGCCGCGCGGTAAAGCCGTTGCTCCTCCGTACTGCCTTCGGTTGTGTAGGTAACAGAAATGCCGTCATTCGTTTCCGATGCAATGCCGTCCCTCTGCTCCTTTCGCAAAAGCACATCCGCCACCGCACAGCACGCCTCTTTGACCCTCTCCATGATTTTCTCATCCGTCACCGCCGCAATACGGTCAAAGGTCACGCTGTCCAGATAGGCAGAGGCGGAACGGGAGAGACGCTTAAAGTCCCCCTCCGCCATTTCGCCGCAATAGGTGTCTTTGTAATACGAAAAATCCGCATAAATCATGCGTTTTCCCCCTTTACTGCTTTGCCTCCTGCTCCTTTTCCGGAGCGGCATTTTCCTTTTTCAGAGCCGCAAGCTCCTTTTTCAGTGCGGCATTTTCCTTTTTCAGCTTTGCGATTTCCTTGTTTTCCGCTGTTTCGGGCTGCTTTGCGCCCATGCCTACTGTTTTTGCCATACACCTTCCCTCCTTACGCCTTATGGTGCAGATAAATCCCTGCAACCTTGTTTTCGTATACATCCGCCAAACCGTATGCTCTGTAGAAGAACAGCCAGCCGTCACTGTCCTGATTTGCATCGGGAGAGATCACCTTGTTGACCGTATGCTTGGGATACTGCAACAGTGCAGGCTTGTGAATTACCATGAAGTTGATGTCCTTGCCTGCGCTTGCCTTCACAAATCCGCCGACCTTCTCATTTGCACCGCTTGTGCCGCTGTTGTCCGTCTTGCCGTCATACAGGTCAATGGCGGTATAGAAGCGGCTCTGCGGTACCTTCTGCACAACTGCAAAGGAATTGAGCACCTCTTTGGATTTTGTGGTATCGACTGCATAAATCATGTTGTGGAGGGTGGGTGTGATGAACAGGTGTCTGTTTTCCTGCGGTACCTCGTCCTCGTCCATTTTGTTCTGTGCCGCCACCAGAGCCGCCAGAACTGCCGCACCGTCTGCCAGTGTGCCTGCGGTTGCCTTGGAAATGCCTGTTGTGCCTGCATAGGTCGCAAAGCGGAAGGCATCCATTTCGGGGACAACCTTCGTGCGGATGAATTCCGCCGCCAGCTTCCCGAAGGCAAGCCCTGCCGTTTCCTCGTTGTCCATGGCATCGACCGTAAATTTTCTGCCGCGGTCATAGTTGAATTTGACGGTTTCATTCGTCAGTGTCACATCCCCATGCACATAGCCGCCGTTGCGGTCATAATCCGCCAGACCGTCCATGCTGATTTTGGGAATCACGATTTCGTTTGTGTTCGCGCCCATCTGCACCAGTGTCATATCGCCGTCCAGTGCAGAGGTAACGGACGCATTCTGATAGACCTCGTCCAGCAGGTCAATGTATTTTTTGAATAAAGTAATGCTGTTCGCCATGTTTCGTTCTCCTTTCGATTTTCCTTAGTCCTTCTTCGGGGATAAGCCCATTGCCGCTCTGACTGCCGCATCGTCCACCTCGCCGCCTGCAAAGCCTGTCCCTCTGGAGAAGGCAGGCACTCTTGCAGGGTCTTTTGCGAAATATTCCTTGTCCTGCGTCAGAGCCGTCAGAATATCCTTGTCCCCCTTGCCCTTGTTTGCCTCATCCTGCAAAGCGGTTTTAAATTCGGCATAGACTGCCTTTTCCGTCAGCTCGTCCCGCCATTTCTGCTCCCCGACCACCGTCTTGAAACGGTTGGAATATTCGGCTTCTTCCGCTTCTTCCTTGGCTTTCTTCTCCGCCTCGGCTTTCTCGACCGCAATCCGCTGTTCCAAGTCCTCGAATTTCTTTTTGAAATCCTCGTTGCCTTCTGCGGATTTTTTCAGGTCTGCAATGGTGGTTTCATATTCCTTGAGGGTGCCGTTGGCTTTCTCCAAGTCCGCCTTGACGGTTTCCAGCTCCCCCTTCGCCTTGCCGATGTCGGCTGTGTTGATGTCCAGTAAGCCCTTCAGCTGTTCCTCTGTGGCATCGGGGAAAATTTTCTTAATGTCCTCTCTTTTCATTCTTCGTTCTCCTTTCAGCTTTCAGTTTGTTCTCACGGTTCTTTCCGCACGCCTTGATAGTTTTTCGCCATTCCGGGCAAACAAAAAAGACCTGTTTTACGTCTGTGTCCAAAGACGAGATAGGATAGACCACCGTTCCTTTCTGATTTTTTGCATGAAAAAACCACCTTCCTTTCGGTTGGTGGTATTCATTCAAAATTCACTTTACTGCATATTTCTGTCAGAGATTTTCCTTTGAAAAACGGTGCGTGCATCAGTGCATCAATCGAATCAAAGCTCTGCTCCTTTTCTCCGTAGCATAAAGAAATATCAGAACGGGAGAACGGGCAAATCGAGCCATTCACGCCGAGATATTCAAAGGTAATATCCTGTGTCAGACTGTCAATCCAATCTCTTAAATCCTCACTTTTCATAAGATGTTCGCATTCTCCTTTCTCTCCTGCTCTGTCAGTTCTCTTGCCGGTCTGTCGACGATTTTCCCATCTTTCCGGATATTTCAGTATTTTGTAAATAATTTTGAAATTATCCATTGTTTTCCTCCTGTGCAGCACTCAGTACCACATGACCGTCTTTTCCTCCGGCACACTATCCTGCAACGCTAATTTTTCCAAACAGGCAACCGCATGACCGAGGTAAACAGGAAAATCCTTGTCATACTCAGAAAGTTTGCTGTCTACTATCTCTCCACTCTTAATATCAACAGAAACCGAGCCTAAAACACCGCTATTTTCGGGGTCATACTCTGCCGAAATGATACCGTTATTCATTTTTATATTTTTTAATTTTAGCATAGTATTCACCCGCTTCTTTTGCATAATTATATTTCTGAGATGCTATGATATGCGCTTCATCCTGTGGCATTCCTTCTTGCATCAGTTCTCTTTCCAGGATTTCATGGTTAAGCAAAGTCATATCATGCAATTCCGGTTTTCCGTCAATCAATCTTTGCCACGATTCCGCCATCATATAATCGGGAGCAAAATATTCCGGCTCTTTTCCGCCCAAATCATGCTTTTCCATAAAAATATAATACTTAATCGCGCGTATATCTTCTTCTGCAAAACCGGTTGCCTTCGCTATTCTCGAAACATCCGTTTTCATGCTGCGAACCAATCCGTAGTACCGTTCTGCGTGCGCTCTGGCTTCTTTGCTATGAGGATTCCTTGCCCCACTCACAGCACCTGATTTCATTATACCATTCTTTATTGATTTTTCAACGATTTGTCCCTCCAGTATGCCGCCTTTCCCCACAGCAGCCCTCATCCCATCCGCCTTCAGTCCCGTCTGTTCCAGAAAATCCTTCTGCCTTCTGTTCCATTCCGTTATCTTGGCGGATGCCTCACTGCTGTCCAGCCCCGCCGCCTGCAGGGCGTTTTGTTCCCGTTTCCATCTGCGGATGCTTCTTTCTATTTTCCGCTGCTCCTGCAACGCCTCATACTCGGTCATTCTCACGCCGTTGTATTCATAGTCCTTCGCCTGATATTCCTTCAGCAGTGCCTTGTCATAGGTGCGGCTCATGCCCTCAAACCATGGGCGAAAGCTATGTGAGCAGTTCCATCCACCCAAGCCTGCCCCTGTGCCATAGCCCGTGGCTTTCACAAAATCGGGATACTTTCTGCTTTTTCCGCTGCGGCTGTAAATGCCTCCCTGCCACTGTGCATGGGATGGTCTTGCGCCTGCGTGCGCGGAAACCTCCACAAGATCTGCACCCATTTCGTCCGCTCTGGCATCCTGCAAGCGAAGCGCCATCTGGTTCACGCCCGTTACCACCGCCCGTCTGACCGCCACCTCTATGGTATCCGTCCGCCCGGTCGGGTATCGGATTGCTCCCACGCCCTCGG
>OIZE01002370.1_pt1 | contig 10118 bp, 9 predicted proteins | sample 1588421 | NCBI WGS metagenome assembly OIZE01 (sample SAMN03283251) | human gut metagenome | biome: human-associated habitat; material: feces | host: Homo sapiens | place: USA | collected 2013
GTATACTTTAGTCCCGATTTCATAATTTGTCAATATATTTTGGGCAAGTTAGGAGGATGTGCCAATTCGGGAAAAATGCTGGTAAAAATTTTTAGATGATTTTTGTTCATGTGTGAAGAGAAGAAAACTATGCACGTTAAAATATGAAAATCACTCACGTTGTAAAAAGACTTGACTTTCACGCTTTCGTGTGCTAAAGTGATAATACAAACTCATAAAATCTTCCAAATACCCGGCGCTTGCCGCAAAGGAGGCCGCTATGGCTGAGAAAAACCCCAGAAAGAACCCGACCACGGACGCACTGTTCGATGCGATCCTGAGCCTTGAAACACGGGAAGAATGCTACAATTTCTTTGAGGACCTGTGCACCGTAAAGGAGATCTCCGATATGGCGCAGCGCCTGGAAGCGGCCAAGCTGCTTTTGGGTGGCAGCACCTATGACCAGATCGTCAAAGCTGTGGAGATCAGCACGGCCACCATCAGCCGGATCAACCGCTGCATCCAGTACGGCTCCGGCGGCTACCGCGACGTCATCGAAAAAGTCTCTGCGAAGGAAGCAGCCGACTCCGCCGAGTGACACAGGCAGCGGCCCGGACATACAATGGGGCATACCTTATATAAGAAAGGATGACCCGATTTATGATCACGGAAACCAACTGCACGCCTACGCTGGAATGCCCCGCACTGCCCCGCGTCACCCTCGACCAGGCCGTCATCGACCTGCTGGAGAGCATTGCGCTGCAGGAATCTGCCCTCAGCCACATCCTCTGCGCGGAGAGCCAGAAGATGAAGACCGCGATGGCCTTGGAGGAAGTAGACCTGTGCAAGCTGCTGGAGATCAACGACTCGGCCACCAACATGGTCCATGCCGTGGCCAATCTGGAACTGGCGCTCAAGGATAAGCTGGAATTTATCTCCAACAATCTCTATTACCCCGCGACGGAAAACACCACCACCGCGCAATAACCGGCGGTTGCCCCTGCCTGCCCGCACTTTGCCGGGCAGGCTTTTTGTGTTTGTGGCTATTCTATGAACAATCTAGCCAAAAGATGAAAAAACGTTTTGTGCGGAATTGCTGAATACAGAAAACTGTGCTATACTATACACTGTATATGTGTGAAAGAGAGGAAATGAACCTTGCAGCACTATGACGTGATCTTATTCGACGTGGACGGAACGCTCATTGATTCCGCACCCGGCATCCTGAATACACTGGAAGAGGTCTTCCGTAAGATGGACGTAGATATCACCGGTGTGGACCTGCGCCGCTATCTTGGCCCGCCGCTGCGCAAGACGTTCGCAGAGCACTTCACCGACCCGGCCAAGGTCGAGGAAGCCGCCGGGCTCTACCGTGCCAGCTATGCCGTCAAGGGCAGCCACGAGTGCCGCGTGTTCCCCGGTGCGGCTGAGATGCTCCGCCGCCTGAAGGAAGCGGGCTTTGTGCTCTGCACGGCGACCTCCAAGCCCACCCAGGTGGTGACGCCCATTCTCAAGGAGCAGGGCCTTGCCCCATACTTCGATTTCATCGGCGGGGCCTCCATGGATGAGAGCCGCGACACCAAGACCGAGGTCGTCCGCTACGTGCTGGAGCAGCCCTGCGTCAAGGGCAAACGGGTTCTGATGGTCGGAGACCGCAACGACGATATGCGCGGTGCGGCAGACTGCGGTCTGGATGCTGCCGGTGCGCTGTACGGCTATGGCAGCCGGGAAGAGCTGGAACCGTTCCACCCGGTCTTTCTGGCCGAGAGCTGTGCCGCCCTTGCGGACGCCCTTGTGAACGCCTGACCGGACCGCTGATTGAGAATAAAAATGGTGAATCATTATGAATCGTAGGACACAATCGGACAAGCAATCTATGACTCCTTTGCAGCGGCAGGCTGTTCTGGTCTGCGTTGTGTGTGCGCTGGCGGCGCTGCTGACCATCGGCATCACCCTGACCCTGCTCAGGCGGGGCAAAGTGGACGCCCCGAATGTACCCGATGCAGACTCCGTCTCCTCGGAAACGCCCGCGGGCGGCGAAGATCTGGCAGAGCACTATCAGATCGACAATTCATCGGCTTCTCTGCTGGCAGAAACGGCCGATGCGGGGCAGTCCTACCAGGACGAGACCCTCTTCATCGGCGACTCCAACACGGTGCGCCTGTACAACAACGGCCTGATCTCCCTGCAGCAGTTCTGCGCCAAGGAGGGCATCGGCACACAGGTGGCCCTGAATGAGGGCATCGTCACTTTTAAGAAGGACAGCAATGCCTATCCCATTGCCCAGGCTGTCGCCATGATGAAGCCCCGCCGCGTGGTCATCACCCTTGGCACCAACGACAACGGCATGGAAGTGGACGACTTTATCGCGAATTATACCGCTCTGGTCCAGGCCATCCAGGCCAGCTATCCCTATACCGATATCATCGTCAACACCATCCCGCCCATCCCGGCGGATCACTCGACCTACCCTCACATGGATCAGGCCAGGATCGACGATATGAACATGGCACTGCTCAATCTGTGCGAGCAGCTGGGCCTCAAGTTTCTGAACACCGCCGAGATCCTCAAGGGAGAGGATGGCTACGGCAAGCCGGACTACTACACAAACGGCGACATCCACCTGAAGAGTGCGGGCCTCAAGGCAGCGCTGAGCTATCTGCGCACCCACGCCTACACCACCGATGACCGCCGCCCGGATACCGCCAACATCCCGACCCGCACACTGGAGTATGTTTCCAACCCCAGTTCTGCGGTCCAGGCTTCCAGCTCGGAGTCTGCCAGCGAGAGCGCCAGCAGTTCCACCGCTGAGCCTGTTCACTATGAAGCGCACTATCGGGTCGAAAAGAAGGGCGGCGGTACGCTGACCTCCGGCGGTGAGTCCAACAAGACCTCCCTGAGCTACACCGTGACCGATGCGTCTCAGACCATCAGCGTGACGGCAGTTCCCGCCGAGGGCTATGTCTTCGTCAAGTGGAGCGACGGTGTCACCACCCGCACCCGTACCGATGACAAGTTCCAACAGAACATTGACGTCACGGCTGTGTTTGCCGCAGTGTCCGTCGAGATCTCCAACGAGGGCAAGGGCCTGTTCGGCAGCTCCTATATCTTCAAGGCAAAGCTCGGCGGCAAGTATGCCAGCAGCGACAATCTCCGCTGGTATGCCAACGGGGAAGAGGTCAAGGCCGCTGCAGGCCAGACGACCGTGACCGTTCCGGTCTCCTCCGTGACCGTCGGCAGCTATAAGATCTACGCCGTCGTCACCTACAACGACTGCACCGTGAAGAGCAACACGCTGACCTTGACCGTCAACAGCGAATCGTCCAGTTCGAGCACGTCGAGCAGCAGCTCGTCTTCCAGCTCTTCGAGTTCGGGCAGCTCGTCTTCGTCCGGAGCCTCCTCCGGCAGTACATCCGGTTCTTCCGCTTCGTCCAAAGAAGAATCCGCCTCTTCCGGCAGCTCCAGTTCGTCCCACAGCACCTCCGGCAGCAGTTCGGAGCACTCCGCCAGCTCTGCTTCCAGTGCATCGGCGTCCACGAGCGAGTCGAAAGCCGAGTCCAAGGCAGAATCGGCCAGCGCTTCTCAGAGTGAGTCGAAGAACGAATCAAAGAATGAATCCAAAGAGGAAAGTGCTTCTTCTCACAGCGAGTCGAAGGCAGAATCAAAAACCGAATCGAAGACCGAAGTTTCGGAAAGCAAGGCTGAGAACGATCTGCCCGCTTCCAGCGAGACGAGCGCAGAGAACACCGAGGCCGCAGCAAGCCGCTGACACTTTTCCACTTCGCTGCATAGGCTGTTCCGAAGGGAGCGTGAGTGGATGTTCTATGAGGAGATCCGTGTTCCGGGGCTTCCCGGTGAGGAAGATGTGACCGACGGCAGTGTGGACTGGTACGAGATGGACTGGGAGAATGTGGACAATGGCGTTTTGGAATCCGAGATGCCCAAATGCCCGGAAACACCCTGTTCCGCCGCTTCCCGCTGCGAAGATAACACCCCGGAACAAACCGACGATGAAACGTATGAAATAGTCGAAGAATAAGGCGAAGCCAGCTCTGCCGGGGCGGGGCTGGCTTCTCGCTGTTCTTACGATCCGGCAAATCCGGCAATCCGGAAGCGACCGGCTCCGGCCGGGGAGGACAAGCTCCCCGGAACATGCAACAAGAGAGGGGAAACTGAACCATGGCAAAATACTATTGCATCCTGTTCGATGCAGACAATACGCTGCTGGATTTTGATGCAGCCGAAAGCAAGGCGCTGGCCGATACGCTCCGCAACTACGGCATCGAGCCGGATGCGGAGACGGTGCAGACCTACCGCACCATCAATGGGGAGCTGTGGCGTCAGCTGGAAAAAGGCCAGCTCCGCCGTGACAAGCTGATGGCGGAGCGCTTCACCCGCTTCCTGAAGGCCGTGAATGCCGCAGGCAGCGGTGCCGAGATGAATCAATATTATCTCGACCAGCTCTCCACCCACCCGGACCTCGCCGCGCCCAATGTGCTGGACGTGATGAAGGAGCTGGCCGAGGTGGCAACACTGGCCGTTGTGACAAACGGCTTCGACCGGGTGCAGTCCCGCCGTGTGGCCGAGTCCGGCCTGAAGGAGTTCGTCGAGGAGGTCTTCGTCTCCGAGAAACTCGACAGCGAAAAGCCGAACCGCAAGATCTTTGACACGGCGCTCCGTTCGCTGGGGGTGGAGAACCGCGAGCGTGTCCTGATGGTGGGCGACAGCCTCACCAGCGACATCCAGGGCGGCATCAACGCCGGGCTGGATACCTGCTGGTACAACCCGAACCACGCCGAAAATCCGGGCAAGGTCTGCCCGACTTACGAGATCTCGAACCTCGAAGAGCTGTATCAGCTGGTCATGGAGCCGGAAGAACTGGCCAATGTCGGGCTGAAGAACCGCCGCCATCAGCTCTGAGCTCCTGCGCTGTGCGGCAAGTGGGAACAAAAAGATTGGATGAACAACAATGCTGATACATTTGGAAAAACTGGGCAAGACCTTCGGCGAGAAGATCGTCCTGCATGATGTCACGGCCAGCGTCGAGCGGGAGGACCGCATCGGCATCGTGGGCCAGAACGGTGCAGGCAAGACCACCCTTCTGAAGATCCTGACCGGGGAATATACCGACTATGAGGGCGAGTTCAGTGTGACCCATGGCGTCACACTTGGGTATCTGGAACAGAACGCGAAGCTGGACCCCACGCTGGATATCTACGGCGAGATGCGCTCCTGCTTCGCCCATGTGCTGGATGCCATGGCACAGATGCAGATCCTGGAACGCCGGATGGCGGCTTCGCCGGAGGATGCCTCTCTGCTGGAGCAGCACGATGCGCTGCAGAACATCATCGACGCAGCCGATGGATACAATATGGACGTCAACATCAAAAAGGTGTTGTCCGGCATGGGCTTCGCGCAGGATACCTGGACCAAGAACGTCGCAGTTCTGTCCGGCGGCGAGCTGACCCGCCTGCGGCTGGCAAAGTTGCTGCTGCAAAAGCCGGATGTCCTCATTCTGGACGAGCCCACCAACCACCTCGATTTTGCGACGATGGAATGGCTGGAAACCTACCTCAAGGGCTATTCCGGCGCGGTCCTCGTCGTCAGCCATGACCGCTACTTCCTCGATAACGTCTGTACGAAGATCTGGGAAGTTTCGTTCCAGACCATGACGACCTACAAGGGCAATTTCTCGGCCTATCTGCCCCAGAAGGAAGCCGCCGATGCCCTGCGCCAGAAGCAGCACGACGCCGATGTGGCACTGGCCGAAAAATTGCAGGACTACGTGGACCGCAATCTGGTCCGCGCTTCCACGACCAAAATGGCCCAGAGCCGCCGCAGGCAGCTGGAAAAGCTGGAGATCACCGAGGCCCCAAAAGATGAGACGAACCAGCTCAAATTCCGCTTCGAATACGACGTGGAACCGTGGAACGAGCTGGTGCTGATGAAGAATCTGACCATCCGCATCGGGGAGCGCACCCTGCTGGAACCATTCACCTACACGGTCTGCCGCGGGCAGCGGCTCGTCATCGCAGGCCCCAACGGCGCCGGCAAATCGACCCTGATGCAGGTGCTGGACGGCAAGCGCCGCCCCTCCGGCGGCATGGTCCGGCTGGGCACCGGTGCCCGGCCCAGCATCTTTGCCCAGCAACAGAACCGCCTGGGGCAGGGCAGGGTCATCGACGTCATCTGGAACAAATACCCCCGGATGACGGAGCTGGAAGTCCGCAGCCATCTGGCCAAGCTGGGCTTCCGGGGCGAGACGGTCTTCAAACCCTGCGAGGCGCTGTCCGGCGGCGAGCTGGCCCGCCTGCGCTTTGCCGAGATCGTGCTGGAACGCCCGAACCTGCTCTTCCTGGACGAGCCGACGAACCATCTGGATATCTACACCCGCGAGAACCTGACCGAGGCGCTGATGGCCTACACCGGGACGCTGCTCATGGTCACCCACGACCGGCACCTGATGAACAGCCTCGGATGCCCCATCCTCTATCTGGAGGACGGCAAGGCGACGCTCTACCCCAGCTACGATGCCCTGATGGGCCGCAGCGCACCCACCGCCGCACAGCCGGCCAAAGCCGCCGAGCCTGCCAGGGCCGGTTACGGCAAGGAGCAGCGCCGCCGCCGCGCCGAGCTGCGGGCGAAGATCAAGGCCTGCGAGGACGAGATGGAAGCCTGCGGTGCCCGCGAAGTCGAGCTTGACAACGAGATCAATTCGCCGGAAGTCTACAACGACCCGCAGCTGCTGCGGGAAAAAAGCGATGAGCTTGCCGATCTGCGCTTCCATCAGGAAGAACTGTTTGCCGCCTGGGAAAAGGCCATGGAGGAACAGGAGCAGTACGAGCAGAGCAGCACCGAAGAATGACCACCCGAAGGAGGCCCTTTCATGCCGAACCACCGCCGCAACGATTCCAAGACCCACAGCATCGCCCTTTCGGGGCTGCTGTTTGCGCTGGCCATGGCGCTCTCATTCGTTGAGGGCACACTGGTGCTTCCCGGCCTTTTGCCGGGCATGAAGCTGGGGCTGGCGAATATTGTGGTGATGTACGCATTGTTCTTTATGGGGCCGAAGCAGGCGCTCGTGCTGGATCTCCTGAAAGCGCTGTTCGTCTTTCTGGTCTCCGGCTGGACGGCGGGATTCCTCTCGCTGTGCGGCGGTCTGCTCTCGCTGCTGGTGATGTGGCTGCTGTATTACCACGCACCGGTGCGCCCCACCTGGTACATCCTCTCGGTATGCGGTGCGCTGTTCCACAACATCGGTCAGCTTCTGGGTGCCAGTGTGATCTTATCCTCGGCGGTCTCCCTCTATTATGCGCCGGTGATGCTGATGCTCGGCCTCGTGATGGGCGCACTGACGTCCATTACGCTCCGGGCGCTGCTGCCGGCTCTGGGCCGCCTGGGCTACAATATAAAAGAAAAATAAGAGGTTTTGCATATGTCTGAAAAAGTCACGGTCCGGGTGGAGCGGAACATCCTCCATCTGCCCGCCATCGCTCTGCGGGGGCTTGTCGTCTTTCCCAACAACCTGCTTCATTTTGAGGTGGGCCGCGAAAAGAGCATTGCCGCTGTGGAGTGGGCGGTCAGCAATCACTCCAACGTTTTCCTGATCGCACAAAAGGATATGAAGGCCGACGACCCCGGTGCCGACGGCCTGTACAATTACGGCGTCGTGGCCGAGATCAAGCAGGTCATGCGGGTGTCGGACGACCTCGTCCGCATCCTGGTGGAGGGCAAATACCGCGCCCGGCTCACCGAGATGGACACCGACGGCAGCTTCCTGCTGGCTTCGGTCCGGCCCACGCCGGTGCGCCCCGTCAAGCCTGATGAAGAGGCCGAGGCCGACGCGCTGCTCCGCAATGTGAAGAAGAGCTTTGATGAGCTGCTGAGCCTGAACCCCCGCATCGGCAAGGATGTGGTGTTCGCGGTCAACTCCAACAACGACCCGGCGTTTCTCTGCGAGTATATCCCGGCCAACCTCCTGTTCCGCTTTGAGGATAAGCAGGCCGTGCTGGAAGAGGGAACGCTTCTGGGCCGTCTGCGCCTGCTCGTGGAGCGGATGCACCGCGAGCGCCGGATGCTGGAAATCGACAAGGAGATCGCGCAGAAGGTCGATGAAGCCATGGACAAGAACCAGCGCGACTACTACCTGCACGAGCAGATGCACATGATCAGTGAGGAACTGGGCGAGGACGATGACACCACCGCCGAGGCCGAGGAATACCGCCGCAAGATCACGGCCCTGCACCTCGACGCCGAGCGGGAGAAGAAGCTCCTCAAGGAAGTGGACCGTCTGGCCAAAATGCAGAGCAGCAACCAGGAGGGGACGGTCATCCGCACCTATCTGGATACCTGCCTGGAACTGCCCTGGAACACCTTCACCGAGGACGATCTCGACATCGCCAAGGCACAGCACATCCTGGACCGCGACCACTACGGCCTGAAAAAGGTCAAAGACCGCATCCTCGAAGTGCTGGCGGTCCGCAAGCTGGCCCCGGACGTCAAGGGTCAGATCATCTGCCTGGTCGGCCCTCCGGGTGTCGGCAAGACCAGCATCGCGCGTTCCATCGCCGAGAGCCTGGGCCGCAAGTATGTCCGCCTGAGCCTGGGCGGTGTGCGGGATGAGGCCGAGATCCGCGGCCACCGCCGCACCTATATCGGTGCCATGCCCGGCAAGATCATCAGCGCGATGATCACCGCAAAAAGCTCCAACCCCCTGATGCTCCTCGACGAGATCGACAAGCTGGCAGGCGATTTCCGGGGCGACCCGGCGGCCGCTCTGCTCGAAGCTCTGGACCCGGAGCAGAACGCCACCTTCAACGATCACTTCATCGACATGCCGTTCGATCTGAGCCATGTGCTCTTTATCACCACAGCCAACGACCTGAGCGCCATCCCCGGCCCGCTGCGCGACCGAATGGACGTCATCGAGCTGCCCAGCTATACCCGCGTGGAAAAGTACAACATCGCCCGCAAGCATCTGGTGCCCAAGCAGCTCAAGGCCTGCGGGCTGGCCGGCAAAGTCACCTTCTCCCAGAGCGCCCTGTATGGCATCATCGACGGCTATGTCCGCGAGGCCGGCGTCCGCAATCTGGAGCGCACCATCACCAGTGTGCTGCGCAAATGCGCCCGCAAGATCGCATCCGGTGAGGTGGAGAGCTTCTCCGTGACCGGCTCCAATCTGGAAGAGCTTCTGGGTCCCAAAATGGTCAAGCCCGATTTCCTCAACCGCACCAACGCCATCGGCATCGCCAACGGTCTGGCCTGGACCAGCATCGGCGGCGAGACCCTGCCCATCGAGGTGCAGGTCATGGACAACGGCAGCGGCAAGATCACCGTCACCGGTTCGCTCGGCGACGTGATGAAGGAGAGCGCGCAGCTGGCCGTGACCTACGTCCGCGTCCACGCCAATGAATACGGCATCGACCCGGAGCGGCTGAAGAAGTGTGACCTGCACATTCACGCCCCCGAAGGGGCCGTGCCCAAGGACGGCCCCTCTGCCGGTGTCACCCTGACCACGGCGCTGGTGTCCTGCCTGTCCGGCATTCCGGTGCGCGGCGATGTCGCCATGACCGGCGAGATTACCCTGCACGGCAATGTGCTGCCCATCGGCGGCCTGCGCGAGAAGAGCATGGCCGCATACCGCGAGGGGATGAAGACCGTCCTCATCCCGAAGGACAATGTCTCCGACCTGTACGAGGTGGACGACGAGGTCAAGAAGAACATCCAGTTTCTGCCCATGTCCAACCTGGCGCAGGTGCTCAACGCCGCGCTGCTCAAACCCAAGACCGTTTCCGCCCGCCACTCGCACCCCGGCAAAAAAGCCAAGAAGCCTGCGGACGCTGCGGCCATCCCGCAGACGACCGAGCAGCCCAAGCCGGGTGCCGTCTGCTGAAAAAGGAGTGCAGCTATGAACTACAACAAAGCGGATTTTATCGCCAGCTATGGCATTTCCAGCCAGCTGCCGGACAGTGACCGCCCGGAGCTGAGCTTTTCCGGCCGCTCCAACGTGGGCAAGTCCAGCCTCATCAACAAGCTGTGCAACCGCAAAAATCTGGCCCGTGTGTCCAGCACACCGGGCAAAACAGCCACCATCAATTTCTATTCGGTGGACGACTGCTATTTTGTGGATCTGCCCGGCT
>OIZE01002377.1_pt1 | contig 10102 bp, 6 predicted proteins | sample 1588421 | NCBI WGS metagenome assembly OIZE01 (sample SAMN03283251) | human gut metagenome | biome: human-associated habitat; material: feces | host: Homo sapiens | place: USA | collected 2013
AGGCTTCCGCCCCGCAAGCGCCCTCTGAACCTGAGACTGTGCCGCAGGCCGCAGAGCCTGAAGTGCCCGTTCAAGCTCCCGTTCAGCCTGAGCCTGTAGCAGTACAGCCTGCACCAGAGCCACAGCCTATACCAGAGCCACAGCCTGCTCCTGCACCGATGCCTGCAGAGGACATCCAGTCTGCTCCTGTATTCAACACAAAGCCGATGGGTCAGAGCGGTATTCCCGGCGAGATAAACGCACCTATAAGAAAGAGAAAGATCTTTATTCCGGGACACGAGGGCATTTCAGGCTCTGCACCTGCAAGCCAGCCTGTTTCTGCTTCTGTTCCGCCAGTTTCACAGCCTGCACCTGCTCCAACGCCTGTTCAGACGGCACAGCCTGCTCAGCAGACAGTTTCAGCACCTGTGTACAGCCAGCCTGCTCCACAGCCTGCGGCGGAAGCTCCGAAGCCTGCGGCTAAAAAGCCATACAAGAAGGCGAACAAGGGACTTACTTCCCTTATTGATACAGTTGACGAAGCGATAAACGACACCTCGGACATAATCCTTACTGACGAGGCTGAGGAAGAGGAAAACCTCTACACGGACACTCTTATCAAGATGCTGAGGGCAAACCGCTCAAACAATCAGCTTATGAAGAGCGTTGACACAAAGCATATTTACGACAACGGTGACAGCCTTGGCAGACCTGAGGAAGCAGAGCTTTCTATGGACGCTATCAACATGAAGAAAATGGACAAGAGCCTGCTCAATTCTTCATATGATAACATCAGCACCAAGGAGACCGATCCCAAGAAGCTTCGTGAGGAAAAATACCGCAACATCAACATCAATGATATGCTCAATCCAACAGTAGGAAGCCAGATGCACAAAGAATACACTCCGGACGCTATCGAGGAATTTGTTAAAGCTAAAAAGCAGGAAAAGTCCGCCATAAAGGGTATTTGGAAGCTTCTTGGCGTTCTGTCGCTTTTGTTGATCATTTATCTTATACTGCTTTACACGGGGCTTATTTGATGACGATATAAAGTGTGGGAGAATATCCGCAACGTGGTGTAACGAAAAAGAATAAGTAAACAAAACGTCGGGCAAGCGGGACGTCGCATTTCTGCAAAGCAGAAATTGAGCCGCTCCCCTACATGGTTTATGAAAACGTCAGCATTTTGCGAGTAACACAAGTTTATTCGGCAATTAATCGGGCGAGGAAGCGGGACGTCGAGGGCGCCGTCCCCTACATTATAATGTGATGCGAAATTTTGTAGGAAAATAAACAGTGTTAGAAATTTAGATAACAGATTTATAAGGGGTGGGAATTCCGCCCCTTTTTTGCAATAAGGAGAAATTTTATGAAAGAATACATACTCTCTTTAGATCAGGGAACGACTTCCTCCAGAGCGGTGCTTTTTAACGCAAAGGGTGAAAAGGTTGCGAGCGTACAGAAAGAATATCCGCAGATATTCCCCGGCAACGGCTGGGTGGAGCATGACCCTATGGACATACTGGAAAGTCAGCTCAGTTCTGCTCGTGAGGTCATTGCAAAGGCTGGGATAACAGCGGAGGACGTGGCGGCTATCGGCATCGCCAACCAGCGTGAAACGACGATACTTTGGGACAAGAACACCGGCAAGCCTGTTTATAACGCTATCGTTTGGCAATGCAGAAGGACTTCTGAGGACTACGCACGAATGGAAAGTCAGGGCTTGCAAAAGTTTTTCAAGGACAAGACGGGACTTCTTATCGACCCTTATTTCTCTGCCACAAAGATAAAGTGGATACTTGAAAATGTTAAGGGCGTAAGGGAGAGTGCAGAAAAGGGGGAGATACTTTTCGGCACTGTGGATTGCTGGCTCATATGGAATCTGACAGGGGGAAGGGTACACGTTACGGACTACTCCAATGCTTCCAGGACTATGCTTTTCAACATTCACAGCCTTGAATGGGACAGGGAGATACTGGGGCTTTTGGGCATACCCAGCTGTATGCTCCCTGAGGTCAAAGAATGTTCGGGTGACTTGGGCGAAACTGAGGAAAACATTTTCGGAAGCAGGATAAAGATCGCAGGCTGTGCAGGAGATCAGCAGGCGGCACTTTTTGGGCAATGCTGTTTCCGTGAGGGCGATGTGAAAAACACCTATGGCACGGGCGGTTTTCTGCTTATGAACACGGGTGAAAAGCCTGTGGAAAGCCGTCATGGATTGCTCACGACTATTGCCTGGGGCATAGGCGGAAAGGTGAATTATGCTCTGGAGGGGTCGGTATTCGTATCGGGTGCGGCGGTAAAATGGCTTCGTGACGAGCTTTGCATAATACGCACAGCGGCAGAAACTGAGGAGCTTGCAAGAAGCGTTGAGGACGCAGGGGGAGTTTACTTTGTGCCTGCATTCGTGGGACTTGGCGCACCATACTGGAAGCCCGAAGCCAGGGGCATGATAACAGGGCTTACAAGAGGAACAAACAGATGCCACATAGTCAGGGCAACATTGGAAGCTATGTGCTATCAGACCTATGACGTTCTCAGGGCGATGGAGGAGGACGCTGGGGCTATCGGAAGCATAAAGGCTGACGGTGGTGCGGCAAGCAACGATTTTCTTATGGAATTTCAGGCTGATATATTGGGTCATTCGGTCATAAGGCCTTATAACGTAGAATCCACCGCAACAGGTGCGGCATATCTTGCAGGGCTTGGCTGTGGGCTTTGGGGCAGTATGGAAGAGCTTGTTGGCGTTTCGGATAAGTTCAGGGAGTTTATTCCGTCTATGAGCGAGAGTAAACGCAGTGATCTGATAGGTGGTTGGAAGAAAGCGGTCGGGGCGGCTATTAGGGAATAAAGGTAAAAAAATCGGGCGACCTTGGGTGGGTCGCCCTTTCTGTTATATATCTTTCATTTCATTAAGCACCTGAGCACACAGGAAAAGCGAACCGCATATAAGATTCACTCCGTGAGGATTCTCGTTTATTAGCTGACGTGCCATTTCAAGGGCAGGCTTCGGACTTTGCTCTGCCCTGCCGCCTGCGTTGGTTATGATGTTGGCAAGGTCAGAGGCAGTTTCGGCTCTGTCGCTGAAACCGTCAACTGTGTAGAATTTGTCTACATACGGTATAATTTTCTTTACCGCCTCGGTGATGTTTTTATCCCTGCACATTCCCATAACGGCGTAACATGGGTGTTTTTCACAATGCTCCAATACTCCTGCCAAGGCTGACAGACCGTCGGGATTGTGTGCGCCGTCCAGTATCAAAAGCGGCTCTCGGCTGAGTATCTGCACTCTGCCTTGGAGCTGGGCTTTTTTGATGCCCTCAAAAATTTTATCCTGGGGAATTTTCAGGGTATCGTTGATAAGGCGTATTCCGCTTATGACGCTCATGGCGTTCAGCACCTGATGTGCGCCGCCCATGGTGACTTCATAATGCTGTCCCTTGAACTCAAACTCTGAGCCGAAAACGTCACAGCTTATAAGTTTGAGCTGATTGATGTCTGGAATAACGAGCTGAGAAAGATTTTTCACAGCCTGCTCACGGACAGTGCGGATAACTTTCATGTCATTGCCTGCGCTCAAAACGCATGGGCAGTGGGGCTTTATAATGCCTGCTTTCTGATAGGCTATCTTCTCCAAGGTGTCACCTAAAATAGCGGTGTGGTCAAAGTCCACTGAGCCTATAACTGTTAGGACAGGAGTTTTTATAACGTTGGTGCTGTCTAAAAGTCCCCCAAGACCTGTTTCAAGAACGACTATATCGCAGTTTTCCTCGGCAAAATAGAGGAAAGCTATGGCGGTGGTTATTTCAAACTGAGAGAAATTCTCTCGGTCGCAGTGCATATCGGTGACGGCTTTCACACGCTTTGCCATTTTCGCAAGTGCAGGCTTTGGGATATCAACACCGTTTATTTTTATCCTGTCGGTATAGCTTATTATATAAGGCGAGGTGAAAAGACCTGTTTTCAGCCCTGCACACTGAAAGACCTCGCTGAACATCTGCGCCATTGAGCCTTTGCCATTGGTGCCGGCGATATGGACGAATTTAAGGCTGTCCTGCGGGTCGCCAAGATCGGAGAGCAAGGCTTTTATTCTGGATAGGTCTTTCACCGGCTTGCCTGAATGGGAAAAGCTGTTTATAAATTCAAGCTCGTCTATGTCTTTGGTATTTTCTATCAATTCTATCACTACATTTCGTCTATTATTTCTTTAAGCTCTCTTGCGGTGTCTATATTTACACCTGCGGTCTTTGCAAGCTCCTCTACTGTGGCTTTTTTGAGAGCCTCTTTGGTCTTATACTCGGTGATGAGTTTTGCGGCTTTTTTATCGCCTATGCCTTTGACCTTGGTTATTTCAAGTCGGTGGGCATTCTTTTTATGCTTCTGCGCCTGATAGGTTATGGCTACTCTATGGACTTCGTCCTGAATGGCGGTAACAAGATTGAACGCCGCTCTGCACTTTGCAAGGCTTATTTCTCCGCCCCCTGTGGCAACTGCTCGTGTGCGGTGCTTGGAGTCTTTCACAAGTCCGAACAATGGACAGGTCACACCCATTCGCTCTAAGACAGGCTCAACGGCATTGACGTGGCCGTTTCCACCGTCAAGCAAGATAAGATCGGGCATAATGGAAAAGCCCTCGTCTGTTTTCTCAAAGTAGTTTCTAAAGCGACGTTCTATGACCTCCTGCATACAGGCATAGTCATTCTGCTCTGCAACTGTTTTGATAGAGAACTTTTTATAATACTTCTTGCATGGTCTGCCGTTTTCAAAGACCACCATGCCTGCGACCATATTTGTAGAAGCGAGATTTGATATATCGTAGCACTCGATATATTTCGGGGTCTTGGGAAGTCCCAATGCTTTGGCAAGCTCCTCAAGGGCGGTTATCTCACGGCTCGTTCTGCCGACTTTTATGGAGAGATACTCGGTGGCATTGCTTTTGGCAAGGGTGGTAAGGCGGAGAAACTGTCCTCTTTTCGGAGTAGAGATATTCACGGCATGGTCATACTTCTGGCGGAGAAATTTCTCTATTATCTCGCCGTTTGTGATATCCTCGTCAAGCAGGATATCTTTTGGTATGCTGTCTTTGGAGGAATAATACTGCATGAGAAAATCTTCACGCATTTTTACGCTGTCGTCTTTTTCTCCAAGGAAATAGGAAGCCTTATCAAAAAGTCTGCCCCCACGATACATTATAACGCTGGCACACGCCATTTCGCCATTTTGAGCAATGGCGATTATATCAGTGTCACGAATATCGTCATTAATTATCTTCTGACTTTCAGCGGCTTTTTGTATGGCTTGGATACGGTCACGAAGCTTTGCGGCAAGCTCAAAGTCAAGCTCCTCAGCGGCTTTGTTCATTTCCTCGGTGAGTCTTTCAACTGAGCCTGACGAGCCGTTTCGGATATAGTCCACCGCCTGACGGACTATAGAATTATACTCCTCTTTGGAGAATTTTCCTGTGCAAACGCCCATGCACTGCTTTATGTGCATATTAAGACAGGGACGCTGTTTTCTGAAATCCTGCGGGAATTTTCGGGTGCAGGTAGGGAGCATAAAGACTTTATTGGCTTCGATAACGGCTTGTTTTACTGCGAATGAACTTGTATAAGGTCCTATATACTCTGCTCCGTCATCGTATTTTTGCAATACGGCTTGCAGGCGTGGATAGTCCTCATTTGTGACCCTGATATAGCTATAGCCCTTATCGTCTTTCAGCAGGATATTATACTTCGGGGTATACTGCTTTATAAGAGAACACTCCAGCACCAAGGCTTCAAACTCAGAGTCGGTGACGATAAAGTCATAGTCATAGACGTGGGACACCATTTTCCACACCTTTGGCAGGTGATCCTGACCCTTTCTGAAATAAGATGTCACACGGTTGCGGAGATTTTTCGCCTTGCCGATATATATTATCTTTTTCATTTTGTCTTTCATTATATAACAGCCCGGTGAGGTGGTGAGCTTTGAAGTTTTATCACGCAGAAATGGCAGGCGTGGGTTGTCTTCATCTGTAATATACATAAATTCTCCTAACTGAATCTAAAAGCAAAGGCAATACGAGTTGTCCGTATTGCCTTGCTGTTATCTCTTACCAATACATAAATACAGGAGTACCCATATCTATTTTTTCATAAACGTATTTTGCTTTATCTAAAGGCATATTTATACAGCCGTGTGAGCCCCATGTGCTTGACTTATAACGCTCACCGCCAAAGTTGCCGTTCTGCCATGATGCATCGTGAAGTCCTATGCCTATGGTGGAGATATTGTTCCAATAGTCAACATAGGAAGCATAAGACTGTCCGTCGGCTGAGCCTCTCAGAGTCTTGCCCTTTTCCTTATACCAAAGCTTATAAACACCGCCAGGGGTATTTCTTGACTTGCTTGGATAGCCTGAAACTATATCAGACTCCATTGTGAGCTTGCCGTCTTTATAATACCACAGATGCTGTGCAGTAAGGTCTACCTCGATATAAGTGTTGCCGTAATCCTTATCGGCTGTACGCCAATCCTTATTGCAGGTATACTCATAGGCTGAGTCAGGGTTTACATAGTAGACAGGCTCAGTTTCGGCAGACTCGCCCTTTTCAACAAGGTCCACGATAAGGTCGCAGGTCTTTTGCTGGTCTATCCACCAGCCGTAACAGCCCTGACCCTCGGAGATAGTTATAGTTCCACGCTTTGTGGTCTTGAACTCTCTGTCCTTGCCATAGGTATCATACTTATCTGCAAGGTCTTCAACATATGCCATTGCCTTATCTTCATCAACTGTATAGCCGGCTTCGGCGTTATCCTCGTCAAAGGTTATCCAATCCATGATAGTATCGCCTGTGAGAGTTTCGGTGGTGTAGATAAAATCGAATGTTATTTCGATATCGTTAAGGTTATTGAGCTTCTTGCAGGTCTCTTCAAGCATATCCGCTGTTATGGCAGGCTTTTTATAGCAATCTGCCTTTGAGATATCAACGTCAAAGCTACCGTCGTCAATCTGATTTTCCACATAGGAATAAAGCTCGTCTATCTTACCCTCCTCCACAGCGTCGCCTGTGGTTTCTTTTACCACAACATAGCTGTTGTCGTCGCCTTTTTTGATATAGGCGTCCTCAGGCTCTTTTGTGCTTTGGGAGTCAAGCACCTTTCTTTTCAGCACCTTTTCAAGCTTAGCCTTATCATACTTGAACTTAGATTCAAAAGTGAAATCCGTACGCTTCATGGCAGAAGAGAACCATGAATAGTGGTTTTGCTGAGTATAATACTGTGTGATAAGGTTTTGAGTATTATCGTTATAGCCTATTTCAGACAGCTTTATGGAAAATGTTGTGCCGTCTTTCTTTGTAACGGTGATGGCTTTTGGGATAACAGCCTGCTCGCTTACGAGCTTATAGGCTTCCGCCTTGGTCTTTCCGCTGACCTCGATGCCGTTTATATATGTATTTCCAAGAAATCTATCCTTATACGAATTCATGCCCCACAGATAGAAGCCGCCTGCGGCGACTATCATAACACCAACAACTGAGCATATTGCTATTGCGACAGTCTTTCCTGACGAGGACTTCTTTTTTTTCTTTTTGCCCTTGTTTGAGCCGCTCTTTGAAGTCTGCTTTGATGCAGACTTTGCATTTTTACTGCGTGTTTCAGTCGTTTTGGGCTTTTTAGGCTTGACAGTTTCCTCGCCGAAGTCTGAAACTCCTCTTACTGGAGTGATAGGCTCGTCAAAGCCGCCGTCCTGCATTGCCATATTTTTAGCGATCATTCTTGCCATATCCTCATGGCTCATAGGGCGGTTCTGCGCCTGCGGCTTTGCGGCTTCGCCGCTGTCGAGGGTAAGACCTTTCGTATCAAGTTCAAGATCTATGCCAAGATCATTATCCTTTCTTTCTCTATCGTTCATAACATTACCTTTCCTTATATGTCCTTATTATAATATACTTGTTTCACATTTATTTTACCCTATTATACAACACTATCACCTTTTTTTCAAGGAGTATTTCCTACAATATAAAGACAATTTTATGACGATTTCTCAACAGTTTTCATACAGTTGTATAAAAATGCAGTTTTCAAAATGTTATCCTGCATATTTTTACTGTGGTAAGGAATTTTTTTTGCAAAACCTCTTGAAAAAGATCACAATAAGTATTATAATATATGTGGTATAGGTTCGTTTGGCGAGCCGATCATTAATTTAAGAAAGAAGGATCTGTATGTTAGATATCAAGATCGAACGTACCACTACTCCAAAGGAAAAACCGGCTGACGAGACAAAGCTTGGTTTCGGTCACATTTTTACTGACCATATGTTTGTTATGAATTATGACGCAGGTCAGGGCTGGCATGACGCTAGGATCGTGCCTTACGGCGATCTTTCGCTCTCCCCTGCTGCTATGTGCCTGCACTACGGTCAGGAGATATTCGAGGGTCTTAAGGCTTATCGTACTGCTGACGGCTCTGTTCAGCTTTTCAGACCTCAGGAGAACTTCAAGAGAATGAACAACTCTGCTGAGAGAATGGTAATTCCTAAGATAAACGAAGAGGATATGCTCTACGCTCTGAAAACTCTTGTAAAAATGGAGCAGGACTGGGTACCTCACACTGAGGGTGCTTCCCTTTACATCAGACCATTTATCATCGCAGTTGACCCATATGTAGGCGTTAAGCCTGCTGACCACTATCTGTTCATCATTATTCTTTCACCTTCAGGCGCTTACTATTCAACCGGTCTTAACCCTGTTAAGATCTATGTTGAGAACAAGTATGTAAGAGCCGTAAGAGGCGGTACAGGCTTTGCTAAGACAGCCGCTAACTACGCTATCTCGCTTGCAGGTCAGGAAGAAGCTCACGAGCAGGATTACGAGCAGGTACTTTGGCTTGATGGTGTTGAGAGAAAGTATGTTGAGGAAGTTGGCTCAATGAACATCTTCTTCGTTATTGACGGCGAAGTTGTTACACCACAGCTTCTTGGCTCTGTTCTCCCCGGTATCACAAGAAAGTCCGCTCTTGAGATATGCAAGAAGAAGGGCTACAAGGTAAGCGAGAGAAAGATCTCTATCGAGGAGATCGCTGAGGCTTACGACAACGGCAAGCTTGACGAGGTATTCGGCACAGGTACTGCTGCTGTTATCTCACCTGTTGGTCATCTTAAGTGGGGCGACAAGGTAATGGAGATAAACAACAACAAGATCGGCCCTGTTTCACAGATGCTTTATGATACAATGACAGGCATTCAGTGGGGCAAGATACCAGACGAGTTTGGCTGGATCGTTAAGATCGACTAATATCGTGAATAATCAATGCGGTCTGTGCTTCGGTATAGACCGCATTTTTCATAGGAGTGATAAAAATGGAGCTGCAGCAGATAATAGACAAGTCACACAGGATAGTATTTTTCGGAGGAGCAGGGGTATCAACAGAGAGCGGCATACCTGATTTTCGGTCGGTGGACGGACTTTACAATCAGAAATATGATTATCCCCCTGAGCAGATACTCAGCCACACGTTTTTTATGCGGCACACAAGGGCATTTTATGACTTTTACCGTGACAAAATGCTTTGTCTGACGGCAAAGCCTAACAAGGCGCATTACAAGCTTGCGGAAATGGAGAGGGCAGGCATACTTTCTTCAGTTATCACGCAGAATATTGACGGACTTCACACGGCGGCAGGAAGCAAAAAGGTGCTGGAGCTTCACGGAAGCGTACACCGCAACTACTGCATGGACTGCGGAAAATTCTACACTGCGGAGGATATTTTAAACAGCACAGGCATTCCGAAATGCACCTGCGGCGGAATAATCAAGCCTGATGTTGTGCTTTATGAGGAGGGGCTTGATGATAAAACTGTGACGGAGGCGGTGAGAGAAATCTCTCAGTGCGACACGCTTATTATTGCAGGCACTTCTCTGACAGTTTATCCAGCGGCTGGAATGGTGAGATATTTTCAGGGGGATAATCTTGTGCTGATAAATCGGGACAAGACTTCCATGGACGGCTCCTGCGACCTTGTTATCCATGACAAGGTGGGGGAAACGTTGGATAAGATAGTGATAAAGCAAAGATAAACAACGTAATTACAAAGCGATATAACAAACGGGCGAACATTGCAGTGGTGCAGTGTTCGC
>OIZE01002378.1_pt1 | contig 10095 bp, 14 predicted proteins | sample 1588421 | NCBI WGS metagenome assembly OIZE01 (sample SAMN03283251) | human gut metagenome | biome: human-associated habitat; material: feces | host: Homo sapiens | place: USA | collected 2013
TTCCATTGGTCGTTTTCGGTTATATCGCAGTCGTAGTTACCGATGAATATCAAAGCAAGTTCTTCGGCGGTTGTGTCATCAATTGTTTTGCCGAATGTGTCATTTGCGTGCATTTTAGCATCATTGATGCGATATTCAAGTTCTCGCATACGGTACGCAGTTTCAATCAGAGACGGCGGTGTATTGAATTTTTTTGAGAAATTCAAAAGTGTTTCGATGTCGGTTTGAATGTCATTGAAATGTGTAGCCATGAATAAAATGTCCTTTCTGCAAATAAAATAAAGCAGTCACAAATAAATGTGACTGCTTTTCTTAGAAATTGATTTCTCTTTTTGATGTGTTTGAAATGTGATATACGATATGAGCTTTTGTGATAATCGGCTTGATTGTGTTGATAAAGCGTACATCTCTGTCATAGTCGATATTTGTGTGACTCATAATGCTGATTTCAGCTGTATTGTTTGCGATTGATTTGATGATAACACTTTCATAGATTTTCATCAATGCAAGCTTTACACTTACCTCAATAGGTGTGTTGTCATCAATGTGAATGTGATGAGTTTTGAGTTCATCTATTGCATTTTGGTTGTTTGTGTCAATTGTAATCAGTCCGTGAACTTGTGTCATTTTTATTCTCCTTCGTGTTCAAGTATTTCAAGTGCATGTCGGTATTTAGCGTTGCGTTTAAGCACTTTTGGCGTAATTCTGTCAAGGCGGGATGTGTCTAAGTTATGTTTTAAATCCGCAATTTTGACAGTTTTAGCAATAGGGTTTGATTTGAGATGTTTGATATAAACATCGTAGGCGATGCGGTTGTCATGCGTGAGCAGTTTAAGTGCTTTAATGACTTCTTCGGGAAAGTCGCTAAGGTCTTTTTCCGTCATATTCGAGTCTTCGAGTACATCGTGAAGCAGTGCTGCACAGGTTTCGTATTCGGTTGTCATCTGTTCTGCAAGGTGCAGAGGGTGACATATGTACGGAAGACCGTCCTGACCTTTCACATCTTTGTGTGCTTTAAAAGCAAGCTTAATTGCTTTTTTAGTAAGTTTAGTATAAATCAAAATGTCTGTCCCCTTTCTATTTAGTTGGTACTCGCTGCCTGTATAGGCAGTTAATCGGTATAGTCTTTTTGTGTAATTAACGAAGAAATTATTTTTAAAATCATTTCAGATAATTATTACGGTTATTTATTTGCTGAGTTATGCCCATTTGTGGGATGTAAATGGGATTCGCAGAGTAAGTGTCGGTGCAAAAGACTATACCCATTTAATTGTAGCATAACTACATATTTAATTCAAGATAAAAAATTTACCCGATGGGTTTTCCATCGGGTAAAGGTCTTAATAAGTTTCTTTCTTACCGCAGGTTGTGCAGTGTCTGCCTATTGTGACAGTTTGAGTTACATCTTTTGTCACGGCAGGCGTTGTTTTGGTGTAAGTCTCGGTCCATTTGCTGTACGAACCGGCACCGCCGTTGAATGCGTGATTGAGAATGTGGTCGTTGATATCATCTCTGATTGATTCATACTCATTAGGATTTACGCCCTCATCCCAAAGCCATGTTTTACTGCAGTCATTACATGAGTAATGCCATCTTGAATAAGTAACTGTTTTTGCAGGTGTCACTGTGACTGTTTTGGTTACTTTTTTAGTGTTATTGACCCATGTGTGAGTATGCTGTGTCGGTTTAGCGGCAGGCTTCTCAGTAGGCTTAGGCTTAGGTTTCTGCGTCGGCTTGGGCGACGGTTTGTCAGGCTTTGAAGTCTGAGATGAGTCAGATTTATCAGGCTTCGAGGTTTGTGACGAATCACTCTTAGATGATTCAGTCTTGGATGACTCTTGAGGGTCATTCTTCGATGAGTTATTCTCGGACGAGGACGAACTCTGTTCGTGCGATGAATTACTCGTGCTGCTGCTTGCAGCAGGGTTGGTTTCGTTTGGTTTCTTGTTGTCGGTTGTACCCTTGGTACTGCCGACAGTACTGTCAGATGCATGTGTGCTCTCTGTGACGGACTGTGTAGGTGTATTTACTGTGATAGTTCCGTCATCGCCACAGCCTGTGGCGAACACACTGCAGATGACAGCGCAAAGAACGATTGGAATGATTGATTTATGTTTCATATAGTTATCTCCTTTCTAAATCAATTATAACACGCATAAATTTTTTATGCTACCCCCGCCGCCCTATTTTGGCGGTGGACACAATCGTATTTGCCTGCAAGAAATGTTTTTAATTATTGATAATATTTTCGTGAAAATTTAAGTTAAGTTATTGATAATTTACGGTCAATAATTTAGCGTTATTTATAACGCTTGTAGGGCACCCGTAGGGCGGGCATGCAGGGCATGTCCGTAAGAGCCTCGTGCTTGTGCGAGGTGGCTGTAAGCCAGTCGTGTCGGCTATGCCGACCACATTTGTGTAAGCAAATGTGTCACGACCTCTTATGCCCTTTTCTTCTTTCCGCTGTTAACGCCGTTGAGGTCAATTTTGCGGAAAGAATCCCTGTCAGCAATGTCGCGTAACGCGGGCATTTGACAGGGGTTTAGCCCATTACACGCTTGCTGTAAGGGGCGTGTTGTGAGCCGATGTTTCAGCGTGTATTCGCGACACGGTCGTGAAATGCTCGCTGAAATGTGTGATAAATAAAGGCGATTTATTGTTGCGGTGTGAATTTTGTCTTGGACGATTTGACACACCGTGAAATACGCTGTTAGGCGTGTAATGGCGTCACGCTTGTGCGTATATAGGGAGTGTATCTCCCGTTGTGAACGTCTGTTATAGGACCTCTGCCGTGGTCTTTTGCGGCAGGTATTTGTGACCGTTGCTGGACATAAATTGGACACAAATTGGTCTGTTATAGACTGTCCCGTTTTTGGTTATGATTTGGGTACGATTTGCGAAGTGTATGACTGGTTTGCAGTCAGTTATGAGGGCTGAAAATTTTGTAAAAAAATTTTTGTTTTGTTCTTTAGCGTGTCGTGATTTGAGGTGCAATTTTGTAGGCGGCGATATTTTTTCGGGTGGGGAAAAAATATCAGCTGACGTTAACGGTGCTGCCAAAAAAAATAAAATTAACTTCTTATATTAGTTATTGCAGAACTTTACGAATTTTGCGATTCGGACGAAGTCCGTTTGCGTTTGGGTTATTCATTTGGCTAATTCATTTTTGGTTGCCTGATAAGCGGGGAGCCTTAGAAGGCAACCAAAAATGAATGTCATTGCGTAGTTTTTACTAATGAGTAAAAAAAATGTCCCGTATTCACATACGGGACAAAAATAAAAAAAAATTGCAGTCGGTAGGAGGAAGAAAATCCGACTGCAATATGAGGAGAGTTGCGTATTTATATATCGTATAGTAATACCATAGGCGGAGGCTTGTCAGCACCCATGGTTGAAAATGGCATTTTTATAAAGTCTTTTTGACTTTTTTATATACACCCGTTGACAATATTGATATTGTCAATAATGCGGCAAGATGCCGCGTACCCCCGATAGGGGTATTTTTGTAATTGCAAATTACCAAATTGCGATTTGGTAAATCATGATTAAGTAATTTTTTGAATATAATTTTTTTTTTCGATTTGTAAAATCGGGTTTTAGTTATTAAAATAGTGCAATTTATTGCCCATTTTGGCGTATTATAATGCCCAATAATGGTTTTAAAATGGGATTGTTACCATATATTGATGCAATTTTTCGCCCGTTTTGTTGTTTATTTTGGGCAGAAAACGGGATTTCTGTAAATTGAATTTTGTAAGAATCCCGTTTTTGGTTTCTTTTTGTCCAAAAATGGCTAATTTGACGCCAAAAATGGGCGTAAAATGGTCAGAAAAGCTGATAATTACGCCCGTTTTGTTATATATTTTGGTCAAAAAAAATATCCTCGTAGGCAGATGCCAAACGAGGATATTTTATCACCAGATTACCTGTGGTTTGTACAAACCGCAGGCGGTGTCGTAATGCATGAGTGTCAGATTGACACCGTACATCAGACACACTCTGATGAGTGCCGCCGTCACTGCAGTGAGTCCGGTGACATAAACGGTTAACCGTTTGTCACCTGCCCACACATGGGCATCTTCAGCAGTGACTGCATTCACGGCCTGACCGAAGCAGGTCGTGTGAATGCCTACCTCGGTCTTGATGAAATCAAGGATGCGCTCCTCAATTCCATCGAAGTCAGTCACATCCTCGATAGGTTCATCGAAGATGTAATTGTAGACAGGCATTTCGTGCCTGCCTTTAATTAACCCAACTCTTATTTCAAATTCGTTCATGTTCATCATAATAACATTTCTCCTTTTCTTATTAAATGATAATTTTAAATTTAATTTTTGATAACTCTCGGCATCGCTTGCGATGCTTTAATGATAAATAATTTAGAATAAATATATTTATGACCAATTAAAAATGGTTTAAATTTGGGATACTTGAATAGTATCCCGTTTACTTCGCCCATAAATGGGCGTAAAATGTTTTGTATGTCATGTGTGTCCCTTTCTGTTATATTTCAATCTTGAGCAGCTCTTTTATTCCCTTGGCATATGCCTCAAGAATACAGAGGTCTTCTGGGTTGCTGTAATCCAATTCGTAAAACCCGTGCATATATGGGAATCTACTCAAATCGTCTACAGTGTTGATTTCTCTTAAATATTGGGAAACCTTAAACTCTTTTGCACATTTCAAAAGAGCATTTGCATCATCAATATTTAAGAAAATTTCGTCTGCACTTGCATAAATTTCTGTGTCACATTCTGATGTCAGAATGAGGCATAATGTGCTCGATGCATCCGAGTAAGCTTTAATGTGGCACTTTATTATGTTGAGGGTGTTTTGGTCTACATAGTAGACCTGTGTGTTTTCTTTCATCGTGCTCTTAATATCCTTAATAGTCATAGTAATGTCTCCTTTATTAGTTTTTGATAACTCCCGTCGCCCGTTAGGGCGACTTTATTGAAAACTAAAAAAAAATCAGCCTGTTAAGGCTGATTTGTCTGTTTTTGTTCATTGTAATATCATTGCAAATATTGTTATGAACAGCTTTTAATGCATCTTTACACAGTTTATCGTGGTTTGAGTTTTATTCACATTTCATCTACATTCATTTCATATATGATTTTAATCAAATCTGTTATGATGTAAGTGAGTTTTGTGACTGTTTCCAACTGTTTTGAGTCACGACTGTTGCACATATCGCTGTGAACTTTTTGCAGGATTTCAAGTCCGCAGGTAAGGCTTATTCTTCTTTCATTGTTTGTCATAATGATTCCTTTCTTGCCTGTTTTTTGAGTGTTTCGATGTCTTTTATACAGGTGAGTACCATGTCAAGCGTTGCCTGTGCACATGGATTTTCTCTGCTCATAGTGATATCATTGCAAATATCGCTATGAACAGCTTTAATAATCATCAGTGCAGTTTCTAACTGCACGATTCTTGCATCGTTATTTGTCATGGCATTCATTCCTCTTACCAGTTTGCCGTATGGTTATAGCATAAGTATATGCTGTTTCTGGTGATGATTTTCAGTGTATTTCTTGTTTCGTAGAAATCTTCTACGGCTGATGTACAGATTTCGTCACCGTTTGGCAGTTCGAGTTTGACGCCCTGTCCGAGAATTATATCGGACTTGAGCTGTGTAAATATTATTTCTCTCTTAATCATGGTTTGTCTTCCTTTCACTTAATTTTTGTGTGTTCAGCTGAGCGTATTTTTCAATGTTTGATTTCAAATACGCCAGCATCGCCTGTATTTCGTCGGGACTGTCAGTGACAGCAATACGGTTGAGTTCGCCGTCGATTGTATCCCGCAGATTTCGTATTGTCTGCATATTTACTTTGACATGCTGCTTTGTTATATATTCGCTGTAGTCCGGAATATTATCTGTTTTGAACATGAACACCGGACGGCTGTGAGGTTTTGCTGTTGCCATTTTTTCGCAGATACCGCTTTTGACGAGTGCTTCGTCAATTTTCGGCATATTAGAGGTATCCAAATATGCTTGATTTTTAGGTAAATCACAAAGATTTATTGTGATTGTCCCGAACAGGTTTCCGTTATCACGAACTGCCATAAGTGCCAGATTGTTGTTGCTTATATAGGCACTTTTGAATATGAAAAGCCTGTTGCCGTTATATTTGATTGATGGTATTTTAGTTGACATAGTTATTCTCCTTTATATCTTATTTCTTGATAACAGTGATGCCTTCAAGGGCAACACCTTTTTCGATGTTTTCTGTAAGATGAAAGACAAGGTCATTCATGACATTTGTCTTTAATTTATTTGAAACATCTTCGCCGTATTTTTTGATGCGGTAGTCCCACTGTCTTGTGGGGTCGTATTCTATTGTGTATTTGCTGTCTCTCATTTTGATTTCTTTTGTCATAATTATTCTCCTTTCGGTGCATAACCGAGTGCAACGAGCAGTTGGCATTCAGCTTTAATTTCGTTTGCAGGTTTTTTAAAAAGGTCTAACATTGAGTCAGGAAAAATGACCTGCTTGTTTTTTAATGCACAAATTTCTTCAATGGTGAAGAATCGCAGGCTTGGCGTAAATGTTAATGTATCACCGAGTTTTATTACGAAATCGTTGATTTTGTTTGTTTCAGTATCAACAATTTCATTGTTAATAATTGTATATTTCATATTTTGCACGTCCTTTTTTTTTTGATAAATTTCCTACGGGGTTGCCCCCGTAGGTGTATTACTTTTTCAGCCTAATGTAGATGCTGTTTTTGTCCGTAGTAAATTTGGACACAATTCTGTCGCCAAGACACTTAATGGTCATGGTTTTTTGGTCGCCGTTTGGACCAGACATATATCTACCGTTTTTCATAGTTTCGTCCATGGTTTCGTTTTCATTTTCAGCGGCTTCGAACATCATAATATAATCCATATTGCCTTCATATGCTGTCAACAAATCTTTTACTGTCATAATATTTTTCTCTCCTTTTCGTAATCATAAGCTCTTTCGAGCAAGCTGGTTAGGTTTCTTACAATGTTTGTTTCAGGTAGAGCGTAACCTTTGAATGAATTTCTGACTGTTTCGTTATCGTCTACGAGAACAGCCATGTCGTAATCTCTTATGCATTCGCTTTTATCAACTCCGTATTTAGTAAATACAGCGCGGTCGTAGACAATTCCGTATTTGCTAAGCCAGTTTTGTTTAGCTACGACAATTCTTCTGTGAAAATCAGGATTGTCGTTCTTACTTAGCCAAGAATTGATGACAATCGTCCATCCTTGGAGTCTTAATAAGCTTAATACATAATTAAGCTGTTTTATGTTTACCAGCGGTTTAGCATTGTCGTACGGTTCGGTACGCATAGCTATGTCAAGACAGTATTGCCAGTTTTCGTAACCATAAAGGTCGGCAAGAGTACCGTCCATATCGAGTACAATAGCTTTTTTCATTTACAATTCCTCCTTTTATACTTCTTAATTTTTGATGACGCTCGGCATCGCTTGCGATGCTTTGTGCTAATGATAAATAGTTTAGAATTTGATAAATATATCTATGACCAATGTTGGTCTAATAATGGTTTAAATTTGGGATACTTAAATAGTATTCCGTTTACTTCGCCCATAAATGGGCGTGTTTTGGTTAAAATAATTAATTTTTTTGGGCGTAGCCCGTTTAAGTCAATTTAATGGTCAACATTGGGCTAATATTGGGTTTTATGATTAAAAAAAATAGGGACAAAAATGTCCCTATTTTGGTTTATAGAAGTGTAGTTTCGGGTGTTGCGTTGTCGTCAATTTCGGTTTTGATGTCAGGTTTGTTTCTTTCATAGAATATGCTGATAGCTTTCTTTTCAGCATCTGTTTGCGATTTTGCTTTAATATATGTCGTTGAATTTGCTATTGTTATTCTATACGTATGATACGGGGCAAAATCTTTTTCGATTAGTTGTTTCTGATTTTCTTTTGCATATTCTATGCATTGATTGATGAAGCTGTTTGCATGTGTGGGATTATGTGCAATGAGCGTACAACTGTTATCAATCATTGTTTTCTCGACAATAAGGTCATCGTCATTTTTCATATCGTCAATGATATGAATTTCATCTGCCATATCGTAGAGTTCCTGCATGTATGTTTTTTCAGCGGGGCTTAGATTAAGGCTTTTGCGAAATGAAATAAAAGCAATGGCTTTTATTGCGATTTTGCAATCAAATTCTTTCTTGAATTTTTCAATTGCCTTAAATACGATAAGGCTAAACGGATTTGGACCGTTGACGAGAATGTATGAAATATCGTTGCAGTAGAAATATTGACGATAGATTTCATCGACGATATTTTGTATTATAGGATTGTTGTCACAGTTATTGTAATTATAATCTGACACATAGCCTACGAAACAGCAGACTTTGTGTGGTGGATAGTTATAATATTTTTTAAGTTTCATTGTCATCCCGCCTTTAAGTTATTTATTGTACTCTCGACGCAATCTTAATTGCGTTAAAGTTCAGTTATATTTTGATAACAAATGAATAGTTATTTATAATTTTTGTCCTAAAAGTATTGAAAAATGGGAATTTGCGTGGTATACTTATTTATAGTAGTAATATTTGGAAGTTCATAGATGAGCTTGAAAGGAGCTGTTGTTATGAAAATAGTTAACAGTTATTACGAAAGGAGCGTGGTCATATGGTGAAGCGAGTATGTCGCAGCGGTGTTGCCGTAACGCTTATGCTTGTATTGCTGTTTACAACATTTGCATCGTTGTTTGTTTTCACGAATGAGGATGCACAGGGTGCGGACAACTTAGTGTCGTATAATGTTATGAGTAGTGCAAACTCTTATGGTTTAGGCGGCGTATATGGATACAAGTATCAAGCTCAAGCAAATATCAAGGCTGAATATAATCCGGTGCACGATATGTTTTGTTTACAACCGTCACGTGCCGGTTGGGAGAATGGTTCGGTACTATATGATAATGCATATTTTCAGATTCTTGATAAGACCGGTATAGACGAGTCAAAACGTGAATTGATGTACAAAGCTGTTTATTATGGCTATAAGGGCGCAGGCTGGAACATAAGAGATTCGAAAGGTAATTATGTATGGCAAAAGAAAATTGACGACACAATGGCTAAATATAAAGTGACATCAGCAAATACAACGGATATGACTTATTATTTAATTACGCATTTTGTTGTGTCATACATATATAATAGTTCAGATGATAAGTTTAAGTCGATGTCAGATGGTTGGTTAAAGGTAATTAAGGCTTTGAAAACAGAATATTCAAATCAAGATTCTGTTACAGGTAAAATGGCTATATACGTTGCCAATATTGGAAACGGAACATCAAAATACAAACAAACTATGATTATAGCAGTATATGCACGGCGTTTACGTATTAAAAAAGTATCGTCTGATACTCGTTTTATTAAAGGGCAAGGCATAAATTCAAGTAAAGTCGGGGCAATTAAAACATCTGATACTGTATTACCTTCATATGCTGATTATTCAGGTGCACGCATTGCTATGTTTAAGAGCAGAAAGCTTGCAGAAAACGCTGCAAAACAAACTAAGTGGCAGGACCGTGAGGCAGGTAGCATTAGAGTTTTCACCACAAATAGAGATGGCGGTTGCTCAGAAGACCATGTTGTCGGTGTGGGGGATAATGATGTTGAATATTATGCTGTTGAATCTAAAGGTCCTAACAGTAACAGTTATGCTGTTTCTAATGAAGTATATGAATTCAAAAAGTCAAACGATTATAGTTCGCATATTGACGGTTTACCATTATGGACAGTGACCATAAAGGATACACCCAGAGGTGTAAATTTAAGAGTCACAAAGGCGTCGGCAAATCCTGATATGACGAAAAATAATTCTAACTATTCTTTTGAAGGTGCTAAGTTTGCGATATTTACGAGTAAAAGTACCGCTGAAGCAGCTGTAAAGGGTAAAGATGTAAAGACTCGTACAAGTGGTTCTCTTGCTATTAAAATTACAACGGATAGCAAAGGTGTCGGCGTTTTTAAGGATTCAAACGGTAAAACAGTAAAGTTGCCGTTATTGCCGTCATCGCAAGCTTATTATGCTGTTGAATATGTAGCCCCGAAAGGTTATGAGTTATATAATAG
>OIZE01002382.1_pt1 | contig 10083 bp, 9 predicted proteins | sample 1588421 | NCBI WGS metagenome assembly OIZE01 (sample SAMN03283251) | human gut metagenome | biome: human-associated habitat; material: feces | host: Homo sapiens | place: USA | collected 2013
AGAGATAGTAAAATTTTATTAAATTATATATTTAATTAAAAAAATTTTTTAAAGTTTATACTAACCTCAAAAAATAGGATTGGAAAATGTATCCGTTGTTTCCTATCAATCTGTATTTTCCTGATTCTATTATATCTTGGATTTGTTTAGCACTTATTATATTTGCTAAGTATAAATCTTTTACGTCAAACTTTTGGTTTTCGCTATTTACTTCTATATTATTTATAACGTAACCGTCAAAATTGTTAAGATGCAACTTTCCTTTATTTAAATTAATTATTGTAGCTGTTCTGTTTATATTGTATTCTAATATTTCTTTCTCATTAAAATCTACGTTTATTATATATTGAGCTCGTGTTAGACTTTTCTTTTTATTGTTTAGTACTGCAAATGTTTCAGAGCTTTCTTCTAGACTTTCTTCTAGTTTTTTAAATTCTCGTATATTTGGTGTAATTATATTCACTGCTTTGTATTTAGCAAGCAAATTTGTTATTTGATTTTTTCTTTGAATATTATTTTCTTTGGCTAATATGTATATGCTTTGTTGCTCCACTACTTGCTTCTGCTTTTCTATTATATTTTTTAATATTTCTTCTGCGAAGTCACTTAATAATTTTTTGTCTTCTTCCAATGTTTTTACTATACTGTATATTTTTGTATTTTTATATTCTTCCTTTTTTGCATTCTCTTTTATTTCTTTTGCTAAAATTATTGGTTCATTGATTTTATTTATTTTTGAATTTATCTTTTTTATATAATTTTGGTTTGATTTGTATAATGTATATACAATTTTTTGTTCATCTTCTTTTTTCTCGAATATGTTCAATACATCCATTATTTTATATTTTAAATTTTGTTTTGGTATTTGATCTATTTTAAAATATACACATTTATCCTTCATATAAATCACCTATGATTAATATATTTAGCAAATATCAAAAAAAGAACCGGCAAAGCCTTGCCGATTTTTTTTTATACATTTGATTCGCAGTTGGGATTTGTGCACTAAAATAATATAATCACATTTCTGTTATTAAGTTCTTCTGTTTGTTGTCTTTTAGATTTATAAGTTTTCATTTATTACTTTCCAAACGTCGCTTGTTTCTTGGTCTTTTCTCCAGAATGCTCCACCTGCCAAATTATATTTCTTTACTAAATCTAATTTGCATTTTAGAGATTTTGCATCTTCCATCCACACTTTATATGTTCTTCCATTTTTTTCATATTCTGCTAAATTCTGTTTTAGTGAATCATCCCAAGTTATTTTTGCATCGCCTGGGATTAATGTTGATTGCGATTTCATGTCTACTGCACTGCTTGATATTCCGCCACCTGTAATATTCCAAACTCTTGTGTAGAATGGCATTGCAAGTATTATTTTTTCTGGTTTTACACCTTCTTGTCCCAAAAATTTATTAATATTTGCTTCTACCCAATCGCATCCAGCAACTGTTCCTGCTTCTGTTGATGATTGGTTATGTTGGTCATATGCCATAAATATTACATAGTCTGCAACATCTCCTATTACATTTCTGTTGAAGCACAAAGACCAGTCTGGTGATCCGTCTGGCGCTGTTACGTCTACGGATAGTACTTTTCCAAGCTCTTTTAAACGAGGAGCTAATTCTATCACTAATCTTGAATATGCGTCTTTGTCTGATTCGTACATATTTTCAAAATCTAAATTTATTCCATCTAAATTGTACATTTCAACTGCTGAAACTATACTATTTATTAATTTTTCTCTTAATTTATAATCATTTAATATTTCTGATGTTAGGTCTTTATCCTCTTTATTTGTAGCTTCGTTTGCAACCCAAGGCCATACTCTATAACCATTGCTATGAGCCCAGTTAATGTAGTTTTGTCCTGCCTGTCCAACATTTGCTACAATAGCTCCTTTTTCAGAATCTGCTAGTGAGAAAAATGTAGGAGCTACAACATTTACTCCATCTATTTTTTCTGTTCTTTGTGGAGCTTTTGCATATTTTGAGAAGTATTCCCATACTAAACTTACATTACCTTGAATTTGCTTTCCCATTTCTAGATTATCTCTTATTTTCTTTGTATTTGCAAGTGTTGTAGTTTTTACATACCCAATTTTTCCATTTTCTGTTGTGACTTTTGTCCAACCGTTTTCGTCTCCATTTTTGCTTGGTATAACTGTCACATTGTCTCCTTTTTCTATTTTATCCACTGTTTTTGAGAACATTGTTGGATTGCTTTTTACAGAGTTTTTCTTACCGCTATTTGCATATGTTAGTTCTCTGTCTAAAGAAACTAAGACTACCGTATTTGTATCTTTTATATATGTTGTTTCCACATTGTATACACTTTCGCTTATCTCTGAGAATGGTAAATAGAATTGTTCTCCTATTTTTTTAGCCGAAGCTACTAAATCTACTGTTGAACCATTTACCTTTGCTTTGTTTTCATTTAGTTTTAATGTTGCTACTTTTGTTTCTGATGTTGTGATTATTTGGTCATATTTATTATCATAAAATATGTGGTCATCAAAGAAGTTGGCAATATCTTTTGTTGAAACATATACCACTCCATTTTCTACTATAACATCATTTTTTAGATTTTTTGTTGTATTGCTGTTGTTTATAACTAGATTTGTTTTTCCTACTATATCGTCTTTTATATAATTAGTAGCTGTTTTTAGCACAAACCATACTGCTAGTGCAAAGACTAACACTACTATTAGTTTATATATATAAAACCTTTTTTCTTTTGCCATTTTTTGTACCATTCCTTTTTATTTTTTATTACTTTGAATATTTTAATAATTGATTTCTGATAACGATCTCCTTTTCAGGTTCTTTCTTCTGAGCTGGATTGTTATTCATTTCATCAACATTTATGTATTCTTCTTTATTTATATCATATTGTATACTATTGTGTAAATGCTGTTGATAAAAACTTTCTGAATATTCTTTTGTTTTATGCAATCCCTGCTGTTCTTCTTCCAAATATTCTTTTATAATCGTTCTTTGTTCTTTATTGAATTTTTCCATTGGATATTCTAAATATTTATACTGCCAAATTGCCATTCTGTCATCACTAGTATATTTAGAATTTCTTAATTTGTCGTCATTATATTCAACTATAAAATTTGTATCTCTTACGATGATTGTTATATTGCTCCAATCGTTTTCCTCGTATTTAATACAGTATTTTCTAAGCTTTTTTATCATCTCATATAATCTATTAGCTATTTTTATATATTCATTTTCATCTATGTTGAATCTTTGTGGAACTTGATATACATTTACTGGATTTTTCTTTATTAAGCTTTTAGGAAAATAATAGAAAAACATTTCCCCTGTTTCTCTATTATTTTCTCTTTGTACTACACTTGCATATAAATATATTCTTTCCCACTTTTCTGGTATCATATAAAATAGTTCTTTTCTTATTCTCTCATATAAGTCTGTTATATTAGAGTTTGCTGACATACTTTATCCCTCTTATTTTTCTATTATACTTTCTCCTGTCATTTCCTCTGGTTTTTCTATTCCCATTATTTGTAACATTGTTGGTGCTAAATCAGATAGTTTTCCTTCTCTTAGAGTTACATTATCTATACCAACCAATATTAATGGCACTTTATTTGTTGTATGAGCCGTATGTGGTTCTCCCGTTTTGTAATCTATCATTTGCTCACAATTTCCATGGTCTGCAGTTATTATTAGAACTCCATTTTGATTATTAATTGCTTCTACAACTCTTCCTACACATCCATCTATTGTCTCTACTGCTTTTATTGCAGCTTCTAGACTTCCTGTATGTCCTACCATGTCTGGATTTGCGTAGTTTAATATTATTGTATCATATTTTTTAGAATTGATTGCTTCTAGTACTTTTTCTGTAACCTCTAAAGCACTCATTTCTGGTTTCATATCATATGTTTCAACTTTTGGTGATGGTACTAATATTCTATCTTCTCCTGGATATTGTTTTTCTTCTCCACCATTAAAGAAGAATGTTACATGAGCATATTTTTCTGTTTCCGCAATTCTTAATTGTGTCAATCCATGTTTGCTTACTACTTCTCCAAATGTGTTTTTTAATTGTTCTTTTTTAAACGCTATTTCTACGTTTGGCAATGTCTCGTCATATGGTGTCATGCATACAAAGAATAAATTTAAATCTTTTTTTGTTTTGAACTCGTTAAATTCTGGATCTACCAATGTTCTGGTTATTTCTCTTGCTCTATCTGGTCTAAAGTTGAAGAATATTACAGAATCATGTTTGCCTATTGTTGCTACTGGTTCTGTTCCATTGCATATCACAGTTGGCTCAATGAATTCATCAAATACTTCTTTTTGATATGATGCTTCAACCGCTTGCATAGCTGATGTTGCTGTAAGACCTTTTCCATTTACTAGAGCATCATATGATTTTTGTATTCTTTGCCATCTCTTGTCTCTGTCCATGCTGTAGAATCTTCCTGATACAGTTGCTATCTTTCCAATTCCCTTTTCTTTCATTTTCTCTTCTAATTGAGCTATATAAGTTTCCCCTGATGCAGGTGGTGTATCTCTTCCATCCATAAAGCAATGTACATATACATTCTCAAAATCTTTTCTTTTTGCAAATTCAAGTAATCCAAACAAATGACGAATGTGGCTGTGTACTCCACCATCTGATAGAAGTCCCATGATGTGTAATTTTGAATTGTATTTTTTACAATTTTCTATTGCTTTATTAAATTCTGGTATGCTGAAAAAATCTCCATCTTCGATTGACTTTGTTATTTTTGTTAGCTCTTGATATACTATTCTTCCTGCTCCTATATTTGTATGTCCAACCTCTGAATTTCCCATTTGTCCTTCTGGTAATCCTACGGCTAATCCACTCGCATTCATTACAGTAGTTTTACAAGTTTTCATTAGCTTGTCAATATTAGGAGTTTTAGCTAACTTTACAGCATTTCCTTGTTCTTTTTCGTTAATACCAAAACCATCTAATATCATTAACATTGTTAATCTTTTATCCATTTTTATTTTCCTTCTTCCTCTAAAATTTATTTGTCATAGTTAATTATCTTCTCGAACTCATCTAACTTCAAACTTGCTCCTCCAATTAATGCTCCATCTATGTCAGAAGTCTCGAATAATTCTTTTGCGTTTGAAGATTTTACACTTCCCCCATATAATATGCTTATATTTTCTGAGATTGCTTCTCCGTACAACTCTTTTATTTTGTTTCTTATTGCCTTTATGCTGTTGTTAGCATCTTCTGAAGTTGCAGTTTTTCCAGTACCTATCGCCCATATTGGTTCATATGCAATAATTATCTGTTTTACTTGTTCTTCGTTTAGTCCCGCCAAAGCTAATTCTACTTGTTTTGTTATTATTTTCTCTGTTTCTCCTTGCTCTTTTTGTTCAAGAGTTTCTCCTACACAAACTATTGGTTTTAGGCTGTTTTCTAATGCTATTTTTATTTTTTGATTTACTATTTCATCTGTTTCAGAAAAATATTGTCTTCTTTCAGAATGTCCTATTATTACATATTCTGTTCTTATAGAGCTAAGCATTTGTGCCGAAACTTCTCCTGTAAAAGCTCCTTTTTCTGCCCAGTGTACATTTTGTGCGCCTATATGAATATTGGTTTCTTGAGCTGTTAATAACGAATAGAATAAATCTGTATATGGAACACACAGAATTACCGTGTGCTTTGTTTGGTTAGCACAAGGTGTTAATCCTGTTATAAAATCTATTGCTTCATTTGGAAGCATATTCATTTTCCAGTTTCCTGCTATTATTTTTTCTCTCATCTTATCTCTCTCCAACTTCTTTATTATCTTTATGTTTTTCATATGCAAAAACGTCTAACTGTCCAAATAATCTAGCTGTTTCTTTAAGATATGGTATTCTGATATTTCCTGTATTATCTCTTATCATTTTCTTTACTTGTTCATATGGAATCCACTGTACGCTTTGTACTTCATCTTCTTGAAGTTCTAAATCTTCCTCTGGTATTTGTCTGTCCAATTTTAAGTAATACCATGGCACGATATAGTTTCCTTGTCTTCCATATTTTCTTAGGTCCATTCTTGCACTTCCCACTTTTTCTATTTGATAGAATTCTTTTGACTTTATTGCTTCTGGTCCTAGTTCTTCTATGATTTCCCTTACAACTGCCTGACGTTCTGTTTCTCCACTTTTCACATGTCCTGAGCACAAGTCCAACATTCCTGCGTCTTGTGTTTTTCCGCCACTTCGCGTTTGCATAAGTACCTCATTTTTATTGTTTAATATCCAAATTTGGAATGCTTTTATTAGTTTTCCTCGTTCTATTGCTTCATCTTTCGATAGTGTTTCCTGTGTTCTAACTCCATATTCGTCAAACACATCTACTAGCTCTTCTGTCAAATATTTCAATCCTTTCTATTTATCTAATAAACATTCTACTCCTGGAAGTTTCTTGCCCTCTAAGAATTCTAAAGATGCTCCTCCTCCTGTTGAGATATGTGTAAATTTATCACTTATTCCTAATTTTTCTATGGCTGCTGCAGAGTCTCCTCCACCTATTATTGTTGTTACTCCTTCTAGATTTCCTAAGAATTTTGCTATTGAATTTGTTCCTACTGCAAATTGATCAAGTTCAAATGCTCCCAAAGGTCCATTCCATACTACTGTTTTTGCTTTTGCAAGTTCATCTTCATATAGTTTTATTGTTTCGTCTCCTATATCAAATCCTTGCCATCCATCTGGTATTTCGTTGATTTTCGCTATACCGCTTTCTGTATTTTTGTCAAATTCTTTTCCTATTCTAGTATCTACTGGCAACATTAATTTTACGCCTTTTTGTTTTGCTTTTTCTAATAGGCTTAATGCTAATTCAAGTTTGTCATCTTCACATATTGAATTTCCAATTTTTCCGCCCATTGCTTTTACAAATGTGTATGCCATTCCTCCACCTATTAATAGTGTGTCCACTTTTTCTAATAGATTGTCTATAACTCCTATTTTATCAGAAACTTTCTTTCCTCCAAGTATAGATATAAATGGTCTTTCTGGATTTTCTAAAGTTGTTCCTAAGAAGTTAATTTCTTTTTCCATTAGGAATCCTGCTACTGCTGGTAAAAATTCTGCTACTCCTGCTGTTGAGCTATGTGCTCTATGTGCTGTTCCAAAAGCATCATTTACATATACTTCTGCCATACTAGCAAGTTCTTTTGCAAATTCTCTATCATTTGCTTCTTCTCTTGCATCAAATCTAACATTTTCTAATAGAACTACTTCTCCGTTTTTCATATTTTCTGTTAAATTTTTAGCACTTTCTCCTATTATATCATCTGCTAATTTTACTTCTATTCCTAATAATCTTGATAGTTCTTTTTGAACTGGTGCTAAAGAGAATTCTTTTTTTACTTCTCCCTTTGGTCTTCCTAAATGAGAACATAGTATTACTTTACAATTATTATCTAATAGATATTTTATTGTTGGTAATGCTCCTACTATTCTTCTATTATCTGTTATGTTAAAGTTTTCATCTAATGGGACATTGAAGTCACATCTTACTAATACTTTCTTATCTTTTAAATCAATATCTCTTATGGTTTTTTTATTCATATTTAATCCTCCTGTTTTTTAAAGACACATATTAGAAATTTCCACAAATTTCTAATATCTAGCTTTTTATGAGCTTCGGGGTTGGAGAAAATTCTCCAACTCCTTTACTCTTATTTTTTATTTATGATCAACTTTTGCCATATGTGCTGCTAAGTCTACTAATTTATTTGCATATCCCCACTCATTGTCATACCAAGCAACTAATTTTACAAATGTATCTGTTAACATGATTCCAGCTTTTGCATCAAATATTGATGTATGAGAATCTGTTAAGAAGTCAGAAGATACAACATCTTCGTCAACATATTCAACTATTCCTTTCATGCTTCCTTCTGATGCTTTCTTTACAACTGCGCATATTTCTTCATATGTTGTTGGTCTTTCTAGATTACATGTTAAATCAACAACTGATACATCCATTGTTGGTACTCTGAATGCCATTCCTGTAAGTTTTCCACTTAATTCTGGAATTACTTTTCCAACAGCTTTTGCTGCTCCTGTTGAAGATGGTATTATATTTCCACCTGCAGCACGTCCGCCTCTCCAATCTTTTTTAGAAGCTCCATCAACTGTTTTTTGTGTAGCTGTGATTGAGTGAACTGTTGTCATTAATCCTTCTTTTATTCCAAAGTTATCATTTATAACTTTAGCAAGTGGTGCTAAACAGTTTGTTGTACAAGATGCGTTTGATACTATGTTCATACTTGAATCATATTTATCCTCATTAACTCCCATTACAAACATTGGAGCATCTTTTGATGGTGCACTTATTACAACCTTTTTTGCTCCTGCATTTAAGTGCGCTTGAGCTTTTTCTGTTGTAGTAAATACTCCAGAACATTCTAGTACATATTCTACTCCATTTTCTCCCCAAGGAATATTGTTTGGATCCATCTCGTTATAAACATTTACTGTTTTTCCATTAACAATTAATTTCCCTTCTTCTGATTTTATTTCTCCTTTAAATCTTCCGTGCATTGAGTCATATTTTACCATGTATGCCATGTAGTCTGCTGCTATAAAAGGATCATTTACTGCAACAACCTCTACTTCGTCATTTTCTAATGCTGCTTGAAGTGCTAGTTTTCCTATTCTTCCAAAGCCATTGATTCCAACTTTAACTGACATAAAATTTTTCCTCCTCTTTAGATAAATTTATTCTATTTTAGTCTTTCTAGACAGTTATCATTTTATACCAAAAACAAATAGTTTTCAAGTATTTCTGGACATAATGTATAAAAAAAGACGATTCTTTTTTTCTTTTGAATCGTCTCTTTATTTTAGCTTATTGATGCATTATATATTTTTACAATTACATCATTTAATTTTGCGTCAAATTCTTCTTGTGTTTGATGTACATTTAAGTCTTGTAATAGTGCTCTTGAGAAACTTGCTATCATTCTATTGTTTTGAGCAAGTAATTCTACCGCTTTATCCACATCATATCCACCAGATAGTGCAACTATTCTTACAACACAGCTATAATCATATAAATCTAGATAATGATTTGCTACTGTTGGTATTGTAAATTTGAACATTATTTTGTCCTCTTCGTTCCAACTATCTAATTGTTTCTTTACTTCTGATTTTAATATTTCTTCACATTTTTCTTTTTCTGGAGCATTTATATCAACTTCTGGCTCTATTATTGGAACTAATCCTGCATCACATATTTGTTTTGCAAATTCAAATTGTTGTTTTACTACTGCTCTTATTCCTTCTTCATTTGCCTCGTATATTACTGATCTCATTTTTGTTCCAAATACATTTTTCTCTCTTGCTTCTCTTAGTTCTTCTGCAAGTGTTGGTATTTCTTTCATTAGCTTTACACCATTTGCTTGTTCAGCTAATCCTTTATCTACCTTTAAGAAAGACACTATTCTTTTCTCATTCCATAAGTAATCTGCTGTATACTCGTCATTTACTTTTGAAAGCATTGTTTTTTCAAATAATATTGCTCCTATTATATGTTCATTTGTAAATGCTTTGCTTGTGAATACTCTTTTTCTCATTTCGTGTATTAGGTCAAACATCTCTTCTTCTGTGTTGTATTCACTTTCATCGATTCCATATGCTTTTAATGTTTTGCTACTGCTACCACCGCTTTGATCTAGCGCTGCTATAAATCCCTTTTTATTTTTTATTATTTCATACATTTCATTATTCATCTTTGTACCACCTTTTCAATAAATTTATCTATATATTATATATAATTTTCAAAAATGTCAAATTTATTTAGGCTCTTTATTTTTATAAATTTATTTTTTCGATATTTTTGCTTCTTCTATTTCTTCATCTGTTGCATTGGTACACTCTTTTATTAAATCAATACCAAGATTTGCATTTAGCATTCTTTTTATTACTTCAATTTTATTCTTTTGTTCTCCTTTTTGTTCTCCAATTTTTTCTCCTTCAGCCCTGCCAAGTTCTTTTCCTTCTCTAATTCCAGTGTTGTATAATGCTTTTTCGTCCATTATGGCTTTTTGTCTTAGTTCTG
>OIZE01002383.1_pt1 | contig 10083 bp, 7 predicted proteins | sample 1588421 | NCBI WGS metagenome assembly OIZE01 (sample SAMN03283251) | human gut metagenome | biome: human-associated habitat; material: feces | host: Homo sapiens | place: USA | collected 2013
ATCGCGGGCGGGGTGATTCTTGGGCACATTCAGGCGGGTGAAGTTGTGGTCGTCATCCTCGATCTCGGGACCTTCGTAGATCTCAAAGCCCATGCCGGCGAAAACGTCGACGATCTCGTTCTTGACGAGAGTGATGGGATGCAGGCTGCCGTTCAGGCGAACCTTCGGGGGCATGGTGATGTCCACGGTTTCGGCGGCGTTGCGGGCAGCCAGGGCAGCCTGCTCCACCTGGACGGACAGGGCCTGATACTGGCCCTCGGCCCACTGCTTGAACTCGTTGATGGTCTTGCCAACGGCAGGACGATCCTCTTTGGGCACATCGCGCAGGGACTTGGTCAGCCCGGCAACAGCGCCGTTTTTGCTCAGGAATTTCTGCCAGAAGTCCGACAGCTGTGCCTGATCGGTGACAGCGGCGGCAGCTTCTTCAATCGCCGCGCGCAGCTCTTTGATTTTCTCTTCCATAGTACACCTCTGTTTATGGGTCTTGCGGGACAAAACAAAAAGGCCTCGTCCCTGTGCTTGTCAGGGACGAAGCCTTGCACATCAAAACTCCGCGGTACCACCCGTGTTCCGCACAAAAAAGGCGCGGCACTCTTTAACTGCCGGTAACGGTGCAGAGCCGTTGCGTACTACTAAGCGGGTATGCCGTTCACGCGCACCACTCAGGAGTGAACTTCGGCGCGGGGGCTTGGGGGCGGCTTGCAGCCGGTGACCGCTCTCTCTGGTCCGAAACGAACCGCGCGTACTTTCTCCGTCAATGTGTTTTAACGAATACGGATTTAGTATAGCGGTTTCGGCAGGATTTGTCAAGGGCGGTTTAGCTGTCGCGGCGGCGGCCAAGCAGACGCACCACGTACAGGAAGATGTTGATGAAGTCGAGGTAGAGGTTCAGTGCACCGATAATGGAAGCCTTGTGCAGCATGGCTGCATCACCGCCGAAATAGGCGTAGTGATGCTTGAGCATCTGGGTATCATAGGCGGTCAGACCCATGAACAGGAACAGACCAACGGCGCAGAGCAGCAGATCACCAAAGCCAAAGCTGAAGCCAAACAGGCTGAACAGGCTGCCAACCAGGGAGCAGATGATCATGGCGATCAAACCGCCCATCAATTTTGGGCCCCAGCCGACCAGGCTGCGGTTGGTGGTAGCACCGTACACGGCCATAACGCCGAAGTAGACAGCGCCCACCAGGAAGGCCAGCACCAAGCTGCCCAGATCATAGATCAGGAAGATGGAGCAGAGGTTCAGGCCGTTGAGCGCCGCATAGGCAAAGAAGATGCCAGTAGCGGTGCCTGGCTGCAGGCTGGTGACACGGGCGGACAGTACACCGACCAAAATCAGCTCTGCAATGCAGGTGATGAAGAAGACGCCGCTGTTGATGAAAGCATAGACCAAACCGGTGGAAATAGCACCGATGGCCACGGCGAAGGTGACCAGCAGACCGGCAAACATCCAGCCGAAGGTCTTGGTCATATATTGATTTAAGGTTCCAAACGGACTTTCAGCATAAGAAATATCATTGTAATTCTGATACATGGTTGAAATCCCCTTTCTGTATGAAGTATTATACTGTTATTAGGATGTCAATTCATCACAAAACTATTAAATATAGCACAGAATTGTGAAAATTTTGGAATCTCGCAGAGTTTCTGTGGCCGCAATCATCGCCTTATCGCCAAATAGTATGCTTTAACCAGAGTATACAACCCCGCAAGAATATTTTTACTACACCATTACTACACCACTTTAATCAAAGAGCCAAAAATATAACGATATGCATCGGTCGGATGTCTTTTGAACAAAGATATCCGACCGACTTTCTTTGCTATTCAGAGTGGCTATGTATAAGCGCCATGCTTGGGTTATTACTTGTATAATTATGCGCAAATATTAAGGCCTTTTCAATGACTGTAAGATGTTTTCTAAAGTACTCTTATAAACTCTATCCTGCTCCTTCGTTCGCTTGGGTGTTCCTTTAGGGTGCTTTCCGGCGCGGAGGAGCTTTTTGTTCTCATGGCGGCGGAACAACAGACTATCAATATTTTCGGATGTGTACTCTAAGCCGTTCTGGTTCAGCACACGGGCTCGGCGCGCCAGACACATACTTGCCAGTCCGTAATCCTGCGTGATTACAAAATCGCCGGGGTGTACACGATTCACCAGCGCAAAGTCTACGCTGTCGGCACCTTTGTCAAAGGTCAATGTCTGTACGCCGTCACGCTGGACTTGGTGGGCGGTATCGCATAGAATCAGCACGGGCGCTTCATATTTTGTGGCTGTTTGTACGGTCAAATCTACCACCGGGCAGCCATCGGCATCAATCAGAATCGTCACTTTATTGTTTTCCTTCCATAACCCAAACAAATGCCCTTGCCGTCCGCAAGTCTGCATCTTTGAAGTGGCCGCCTGCATTCCATTCCAGCGCACTGTCTGTGCCGCGCCGGGTCAGGGCGGTGTGCAGGGCGCGGATGTTGTCGCCCACTGCCGCCATCGGCTGGTTTTTGGTATGTTCCTCGCGGTCACCAAGGCTGAGATAAACACGCTGCGCTTGGATAGGGTGCGCCGCTTCGTATTCTGGCCAGCCGGGAAACCACACGGACGGCGAAGCCGCCGCCACGCCATACAGCGCGTTTGTTTGTGTTGCCGCCCACAGAGCAAACAGTCCAGCCAGTGAGTAGCCGCCTAAAATAACCTTACAATCTTCCTTTATAGAATACTGTTGGCGAATGCCTGGCACAGCCTGCTCCAGCCACGCAAGCGTATCCCCTGCCCTGCCGCCGAAGCCCTGCCTGCCCCACGCGGGCGGTGCAGACCAAGGCGATAAATCATCGTTCCAATTTTCTACGGGGATAGCTACCAGCAAAAATGGATGCGCGGTTTGCCGACGTATAGCTTCAACTTCCCGCTCCATCCCCGCAAGGTCATGTTCATCCACCATTTGCAGCAGCAGGTATTCAGCGCCGGCAGTGCCGTAGACGCGGCAGGTTCTGTTTTGTATCTGCAATAATTGGTTATCCATAAAATTCATGATTCCTTTTCTTTGCTTTCTTTTGCATTATAATGCCTGCACACTAAAGAATCAAGATTGCGCCGGATGCACTGCCCCGAAAGTTTTTTGCTGCACTTGCATCACATCTGCACAACATCCGCATTGTGCTTGTATATACGTGTATAATCCCGCGTGTTACAATTAGTATGTTCAAAATAGGGTTAAACCTCTCTTTGAGACTTAATTGCTGCATAGCAGCCATCAGTTTTTCATTTTGCGGCTCCATTCTGCTCCACATATCATACCCGGCGGTTCTAAATTCGGATTGTTCTGCCTCCTTTTTAGTTCTGGTTTCTTTTTCATGCTCTCTCTGTTTCTTCTTTATGTAAGATTGGCGTTTTCGTTTTACTGCCAAAACCACATAAGCAGTGAATTGGTTTTGGCATATATCATCTTTGGATATGCCATCGTTCTTTTTTATCATTTCTGTACTCCCATCATTTTTTCTTCGATGGGAATACTGGTGGTGAACGACAGCGACAAAGAATCTTGTCGAATTGAAAATTGACACACGCAAATTCTTCAGTATATGTCCACCTGTGTGGAGCATGTACCTTCAGGATTCGCATATGGCAGTGGTAACTCCATTTCGTTTTTCGCGTGGAATTGCCAGAGTTATTCATTCGACAAACTCATAATGCGGTTCTCCGTATAGAAGAAAAGCCTATTAAGTTATAGGCAACGGATTATAACCGCACTTTGAGAAAAGAGGCCTCAAGGTACTTTTTATCTTTTGAATTTGTTGTATACCTCCAAATGAAAAAACAAGGAGAGGCTTCCAAAGAAACCTCTCCTTAACTGGTATTAAGGGCTATGTCAGAATCTTTCCGGCAGAATATTTACGACAGGTAACTTACCGATACAGCGGTCCGTACTGCTTGCACGCAGCATAATCCGCAGCCTGCTGATCCTGTGTGCCGAAACTGGCCCATGCGTGGGGGCGATAAACCTTCTCGGCAGGGACATTGTGCATCGTGACCGGGATGCGCAGCATGCTGGCCAGCGTAATGAGGTCAGCACCCACATGGCCGTAAACGGTCACGCCATGGTTGGCACCCCAGTTTGCCATAACGCTGTACACATCGGTGAACGCACCCTGTCCGGTCAGGCGCGGGCAGAACCATGTGGTCGGCCAGGTTGGGTCGGTGCGTTTGTCGATAGTGTTGTGAATCTCGTCGGGCAGATCAGCCGTCCAACCCTCGGCAATTTGCAGGACGGGTCCAATGCCCTCCACAATGTTGAAGCGCAGCATCGTAACAGGCATCTCTGCCTTGCAGCGGAAGTGGCTGGAATATCCACCGCCGCGGAAGTACTCATAGTCCGCGCGACACCAATCGGTGGCGTTCAGGCACGCCTTGATGTCCGCATCGGTCATCTCCCAGAACGGTTTCATCACATGAGTGCCCTTGGCATCTACGCAGGCACCGGAACCGTCCAGGGCCGTTGCGCCGGAATTGATGAGGTGAATAAAGCCGTTGGCGGCAACGCCGTCAGGCTTCTGCCCGGTCACACGCTCGCAGGCTTCCGGGCTCCAGTAGGTGCGCACGTCATGGAAGCACGGTGCAGAACCGGAAACAAGGCTGCCCAGCATCATGGCAATGCCGTTGCAGGTATCGTTCTCGGTAGCGAACGGGGTCGGGGCCTTCGGGCCGTTCCAGTCAAAGGTGGAAGCCATGATGGCTTCGGTGAAGTCAGCATTCGGCAGCCAGTCTGTCCACTGCCGCTGACCCTGGAAGCCGCCGACCACAGCGTTGCGACCGAGTGCTTCCTCATGCCAGCCCATCTCGTCCAGACGCGGATTGCCGTACAGAATGTCACGGATGATCAGGGTCATCTTGACGATAAACTCCCAATCTTTGTCTGCCGGGACGATCTTCGACTTCGTGATGACAGGCGGCAGGTTCTTACCGAGGTTCTTATCAAAGCCCTCTTTGCAGTTCTCGCGCACCCATGCCAGCGCCTTTTCATATTCGTCGTGGTCATAGATACCGATGGAAATACGGCGCAGGATCTCGACCTCGTCTACCCACTCGGCGCGGATGCCAAAATACTTTTGCAGAACGCCTGCATCGCAGAAGCTGCCGGCAATCCCCATCGTCACAGCGCCAATATTGACGTAGGCTTTGTTCTTCATCCAGCCTGCAGCAACAGCACCACGGGCAAAGCGCAGGATTTTCTCGGCCACGTCATCAGGAATCGTATCATCGTTGGCTTCCTGCACGTCATGGCCATAAATGGAGAAAGCAGGCAGACCGCGCTGGGCGTGTGCGGCCAGAACCGCAGCCAGATACACCGCGCCGGGGCGCTCGGTGCCGTTGAAGCCCCAGACTGCCTTGATGGTGTTGGGATCCATATCGAACGTTTCGGTACCGTAGCACCAGCAGGGGGTTACAGACAGCGTTGCCGTAACATTCCGGGTAGAGAACTGCTCTGCCACGCGGGCCGCCTCGGCACCACCGCCAATCGTCGTACAGCCGATCACGCACTGCACCGGCGTACCATCGGGGTACTTGAGGTTGTCCGAAATCAGCTTGGCGGCATTTTCTGCCATGCGCATCGTCTGATTTTCCAGGCTTTCACGGACACCGCCCCAGCGTCCATCAATGACAGGGCGAATACCAATTTTAGGATACAGCATAGTTGCACCTTCCTTATTATAATAGGGTTTTGAAACGATCATAAGCGGCGTTCCATTCCGCATAGTTCTGTGTGCTTGGGGTATATGTTTTAATGACCTCTGTCTCCGCAATCAGCCGGCGTCCTTGTGTGATGGAGTCCAGCAACCCCAACGCTTTCAACTGAATCATAATGTTGCCGAGCGCCGTAGCTTCCACCGGGCCTGCTTTTACCGTAAGGCCGCAGCAGTCTGCCGCCATCTGGCAAAGCAGACGGTCTTTTGTACCGCCGCCCAAAACGTGCAGGGTCGTAAATGCTCGACCTGTTACAGCGGAAAGCTGCTCTATCGCGTAGCGATATTTCAGCGCAAGGCTTTCATAAATGCAGCGCATCACAGCGCCCACTGTTTCCGGGATGGGCTGACCGGTTTTGCGGCAAAATTCCTGTATTCTGCTCGGCAGGTCGCCAGGGGCAACAAATTCCGGCGCATCCGGGTCAATAAAGCTGCGCAGCGGTTCGGCGGCAAGTGCCTGTTGCTCCAGCTCCGCGAAAGAATATGCCTGTCCACGGCGCTTGTACTCACGGCGGCTTTCCTGAATCAGCCAAAGACCGATGATATTTTTCAGATAATTGATTTTCCCGTTTGCACCGAGTTCATTGGACAGCCCGCTTTGGCAGCTGTCCGCCGTCAGAATCGGGGCATCCAATTCCATTCCCAGCAGGCTCCATGTGCCACAGGAGAGAAATACCGTATGTTCGGCATCCTCCTCGGCACACGGCATAGCAGCCGAGGCGCATTGCGTATCATGCCCTGCCACCGCAATGATTTTTGCACCGTTTGCAAGTGTACCTGTCACCGTACCGCTGGCGACAATGGGCGCAAAGCAGCTTCCCGGCAAGCCGTAGGCGGCCAGCACTTCCCTGCTCCACTGCCCTGTGCGGGGGTCCAGCATCTGACTGGTGGACGCAATGCTGCGCTCACAGACCGGCTCGGCCCCCAACAGAGCCGCAAACAGATCCGGCATAAAAAGGATCTGCTCGGCCTTTTGCAGCAGTTCCGGGTCCTGCTCACGCAGAGCCAGCAGCTGGAACAAAGTATTGATTGCCATGATTTGATTGCCGGTATGGGCATACAATTCTTCTGCAGGCATACGGGCAGCGGCCTGTTCCGGTTTGCCATTCGTTCGGGCATCGCGGTAATGAACAGGGTTTGCCAGCAGATGGCCGTCCGCATCCAGTAAGCCGAAATCCACACCCCATGTATCAAATCCTAAGCTGTCAAATGTACCCGCCTTTTGAATAGCCGTGTGAATTTCCTTCAGCAGTGTTTCCACATCCCAGCAGAGATGACCGTCCTTTTCGATGGGGACATTTTCAAAACGATGGATTTCCTCGTAGGTGAGGTTTTGGCCATCGTACACGGCTCGAATTGCACGTCCACTGGAAGCGCCAAAGTCGAAGGCCAGCACAGTTGCTGTGTTACTCATTGCACCACGCCCTTCTTCAAAAGTACGTTGGCATAGATTGCGCTTTCCCCGGTGGCGATAATCGCATAGGCATGATGTGCGCGCTCATAAAACGCAAAGCGCTCCACCATTTCAATTTTAGCCGGGTCATTGCCGCTCTCGTTCAACTTCTGTTTATAGCTATCCCAGATAGTCGGCTTGCACGGATCGCCATCTACCACTTTCATCAGCGCGACAGGCTTTTCCACATACTGATCCAACGGCAGAAATTGCAGGATGGCCTCCAGCAGTTCTACGGTTCCGTGCCCGTCTGCACGAATCACAATGGCATCTTTGCCGATGCTTTCAGCCGGGAAATTTCCGTCTGCGAGAATGATTTCGTCGCCATGTCCCATCTCGCAGAGAACTTTCAGAAGTTCCGGGCTAAGGATAGGCGGAATGTTCTTCAGCATACGGGGTCTCCTTATTTGTCCGTCGGCTCACCTTTTTCGCGTCGCTCAAATTTGCGATAGCCGGGGTGTTTGCCGGTAATTTTGTAGTAGGAGCGGAGATTGATGAGCTTATCAATATTCTTGCGGTCAATATCGTAGCTGCCGCCGAGAATGATTGCGTTGATCGTGATTTTTGCCCACAGTTCCAGACTCTCCATGCGGTAATAGGCGGTGATGACATCGCTGCCCACCGTCAGCGCGCCGTGGTTTTCCAGCAGCATAACATCGTGGTCGTTGAGATACGGCTCGATTGCGTCCGGCACCTCCGTCGTGCTGGGAGTTCCATACGGAGTCAGCGGCACAGCGCCGATGGCTGCCACATCCTCAATCATGTTGTACATATCCATCGGGCGATGTGCCACGGCAAAGCCGGTGGCTGCCGGCGGATGGGCATGGACAACAGCATTTACATCGGCGCGCTTTTCGTAGCAGCGCAGGTGCATCTTGATTTCGCTGGACGGGCGCAAGCCCTCTGCACCTTCCAGCACATTGCCCTTTGCATCAATACGCAGCAGCTTGTCCGGCGTGATGAAGCTCTTGCTCATGCCCGTAGGCGTTGCAAGGAAAGTTCCGTCCTCCAACCGAACTGAGACATTGCCGTCGTTAGCGGCGACCCAGCCAAGCTGCCACATTTTATGGCAGACATCGCAGATCTGGTCTTTGATTTCTTCGATTTGCACAGTTTGTACCTCCTAAAGTGGATTTTGTCCTTTACTTGTATTATACTGTTGCAATTTGCCCTCGTCTTTGCGTATAATGATATTATATTGGACGATATTGATATTTTAGGAGATGCCTGCCATGAAGTTTCTGGCTTCCCATGAAAGCAGTACGCGCGGCACTTTTGACTTTCCCATTGAGCTTTATTATGTAGATAAAATGCACCCGCGCTATGAAATGCCGTTTCACTGGCACATGGAATTTGAACTTATGCTGGTTCTGAGCGGGGAGTTTTCTCTGATGACTGATGGACGCTCTTACCTTTTACACAAGGGAGATGCCGCCATCATTTCAGCCGGGGCCGTTCACGGCGGAACCCCCAGCGACTGCGTTTACGAGTGTGTTGTCTTTGATATGAACCGATTTCTCGGCAGCGGCTCCGTATGTCAGGCAAAATACAATGCGCTTTTTGAACGCGGCGCACAAATTGAGCCGTATCAACCGGCCGGCTCCGTAACCTGCCAACTGATTGACAGACTCTTTGAGGCAATGGAAAAAGAGCCGGAGGGATATGAATTTGTGACGATTGGTCTGATGTGGCAGTTGTTCGGTCAAATCCTTTTGCAGCATTCGTACATAGTATCCACTTCTGAGAACAAGCGGAATGACCGCAGCACAGCCCAAATGAAAGCGGCCTTAGAGCGCATCCGAAAGAATTACGCCAGCCGCATCACCTTGGAAGATCTCGCCTCCACAGCAGGAATGACCCCTGAACACTTTTGCAGGGTCTTTCACAGCATAACCGGGCGCTCCCCTATTGACTACTTGAATTACTACCGGGTAGAATGTGCCGCCGAACTGTTATGCTCCACCGAGGACCCCATCACAGAGATTGCTTATAGCTGCGGCTTTAGTGATTCCAGCTACTTTAACCGGATGTTCCGCCGCTATAAGGCTGAAGCTCCGCGGCAAGACAATTTTCGGCGAGCAGTACTTGCCCGGCACCTCTACCCTGCTCAAAGACTGGTTCAACCGCCATGTTATCCTGCGCGCCAACGCCATCCCCGCCGATTTGGCTGATTGGATGAACCAGGCGGACGCAGTGTGCGAGGAGTGCGAGCACTTTATCCCCGTGGCAGCGGCGTCCAACTCCCGCAACGAGAATGGCGAGCTGGTGTTCGGAATGAACGATGCGGGCGGCGTACTGGCAACCTGGCCCGGTACCTTGGGCATTGCCGCCGCCGTTAAGGGCAGTAAAATTGATCTTGTGGACAAGTTTGCCGATACCATCCGCCGCGAATGGAACGCCTGCGGCCTGCGCAAAGGCTATATGTACATGGCGGACGCTGTGACCGACCCGCGCTGGCAGCGTACCTACGGTACTTTTGGCGAGGATCCGGCCCTGATCTGCGAGATTATGGCCCATATTATCCCCCGTATTCAGGGCAGCGACCATGGTGTGACTGAGGATGGCGTTGCGGTAACGACAAAACACTTCCCGGGCGGCGGCGCGCGCGAAAATGGCTTTGACCCCCATTACGCTACGGGCCAGTGGAACGTGTACGCCACCCCCGGCAGCCTGGAAACCTACCACCTGCCGCCGTTTGCCGCGGCCGTCAAGGCGGCGCACAAGGACGCGCACGGCGACGCGGCGAATGTGAACCTGCGCCAGTGAGGAGACTGCCATGGCGACACTGAACCTGAATAAGGCAGAGTTTCTCAAGTCTGCCGTCAGCCCGTCCGGCTTTCTCGCGGCCGACCTGCCGTGCATCGTCTTTGCCGGCAAGTCGAACGTCGGCA
>OIZE01002384.1_pt1 | contig 10080 bp, 9 predicted proteins | sample 1588421 | NCBI WGS metagenome assembly OIZE01 (sample SAMN03283251) | human gut metagenome | biome: human-associated habitat; material: feces | host: Homo sapiens | place: USA | collected 2013
CGCCGCCTATGACGGTGTGCCCAGCCTGGGCTTCCATCGCTTCTATGTTGATCCTACCGCCTCCAGCCTGGCGGAGCTGGCGCCTGGCCGGGTCATCTACATGGCCATGGCCTCCGGCGGCGATACTACGCCCGACGGGCACTTTGCCACCCCCGTGCAGCTGGCCTACCTGATGGAGGACGGCAAGCTCGTTGGCCGCCTGCCTGATCTGACCGTCAGCGGCAGCTTCTACGATATGCTGGGCAAGGATTTCCTGGGCGCGGTACATGGCCAGCCCCAGCCGGATAGCCTGCTGTGCGCCGTCACCATGGATGTGAAGAAGGGTTAACCGCGCAATTCCTATAACAAAAACCCCGGACGGTCGGCGACGATCAGTCCGGGGCTTTTGCGTTGGCGATGGAAGATCAGCTAAGACGCAACGATCAGGATTCCCTCCTTTCCTGCCGGCAATTCTGCCTGGATGGCGCCTTTATCAAACAGGGCGGCGCCGAGCCTGGATTTCCGTTAGTTAATGCAAATTTTTTATGGATTTCATTCATCTTTAAGCTGAGGAAGCACCCCTCGCGCGTGCGCGCGCGAATATATAGGTAATAAAAAAATGCGCCACGGCTTTTTTGCCGAAGCGCAAACGAAAATAAAAGTGAAATCAGGGTATCCCAAAATTTCACCTTTGATATGAAGCCCAAAACAACAAAACAGCGGAGGTTTTACCCTTCCGCTGTTTTGTATGTGAGCACAAATACTGTTCCTAAAAATAGCCTTTCTGGTTCGTATCTGTGCGCTGTGGTGGAGGCGAGGGGAATCGAACCCCTGTCCGAAGACCGAATTACAGGATTTTCTCCGAGCGCAGGACGCATTTTGGATTTCCCTTGCCCCAGCGCCTGCGAACGGGCTATGGGGCTTGGTAGCTTCATTTTACCGGCCTCGCCGCAAAGCTTAGGCGGGCCTGTTCCTCACATCAATGACGCTGCTTGCCAAAGCCGTGAGCGCTTTGGGGCAACGCGCAGCCATTAGGCCGCGAAAGCGTAACTGTTATTGTCAGTTAATTTTAATTTCCCCGTTTTTACGAGGCCAGGGTCCTCGGCTCGCTTATCCTGTCCTTCGCCATCCCCGTCGAAACCAGAACGCCCCCGCGTTACTCCGCGCGCTGATTGCGCACGGCGCGCGCGGCCTCCATCTTGGCTGCCTGATCCGCCGCGGCTGCGCGCTTATCGTGCAGCTGCTTGCCCATGCACACGCCCAGCTCCAGCTTGACGCGGCCGTCCTTCAGGGCAAACAGGGTATCGTCCTTGCCGATGCCCACGTTGGTGCCGGGATGAATGTGGGTGCCGCGCTGACGGACCAGAATGTTGCCGGCCAGAACGAACTGCCCGTCGCCCCGCTTGACGCCCAGACGCTGAGCCATGGAATCACGGCCGTTCCGGGTGGAGCCAACGCCCTTCTTATGCGCGAAGAACTGAAGTCCGATATGAAGCATAGGTTACACCTCCATGACGTTAATGTGTTCGGGATATTCCTCCTGCAGCTGGACCAGGTAGACCATCAGGGCGGCCAGCAACGTCTGGCACACCTGGTCGGCCTCTCCGGCCAGATTGCGGGGAAGTTTCAAAGTGACGGAAGCATCCTGCTGGTTGACCTTCACCGGGGCCTCCAGCCCCAGCACGTCATTCACGGCGCACTCGGTGAGGCGAACGGCGCTGGTGACGGCGGCACAGAGGATGTCTTCTCCTGCCTCGGCCAGGCCGGTGTGCCCCTCCACGGTGAAGGAGACAATCCGGCTACCGTCCATTGCAAAGGAAGCTCTGGTCATCAGGCGTTGATCTTCTTGATCTCAACCTTGGTATAGGGCTGACGATGGCCCTGACGCAGACGATAGCCCTTCTTGGGCTTGTACTTAAAGATGACAACCTTCTTGCCCTTGCCGTTTTTCACCACGGAGGCGTCCACGGAAGCGCCTTCCACCACGGGGGCGCCGAACTTGGGCGCGTCGCCCAGGATGGCCAGGACCTTGTCAAACTTGATGGCGTCACCGGCTTCCTGGGGCAGCTTCTCGATGAACAGAACGTCGCCTTCCGCGACCTTATACTGCTTTCCGCCGGTCTCAATGATTGCATGCATTGCTCTTGCACCTCTTTCCTTTATCACGGGCTCGCTGTCGGGGGCGAAGCGCGGCGGAAAACGGTCTGTCCCGCCCACGCCTGCTTATGACCCATTCAAAGCGGCTCTGAAATTATAGCAGGCAGGAACGGCAAAGTCAAGGGAAGGGGCAGAATTTTTTGCCTTTTCCCTCACCCTTCGCCCAAGGGGCCCAAATACCACCCTGTCACCCCGTCCTTCTTCGCCAATGCGCCCCGGCTGGTGCGCCGGACCACGGCCAGGCGCTCCCCGGCGGTCACCGGCAGCAGGTAATCGGTGGAGTCCAGACAGTAGGTCCCCTGGGGGCCCTGGCGGAGGTAGTCGGTGAGGATATCCAGCTCCCGCCCGGTCTCCAGGTGGCGGCACCGGGAGAACTCCTCCCCCAGGGAGAGCACCTCCAGGGCGCTGTGCCCCCAGCGGATGTTCAGGGGATCGGGGGAGGGCGCCTGGGAAGCCAGGGCCGTCATCACGGGAAAACCGTCATAGGCCCGATAGGAAAATGCCCCGCCGGGCTCTCTGGGCAGGATCAGGGCGTTGAGCTGTCCGTCGGCCTTCAGCGTACAGCCCCCGTCGATGCTGGCGATGTGCCGGTCCGGCAGGAGAAGGGGCTTAGCCGAGGGGATGTCCGGGTGGTACAGAGTAACCGGCCAGTGTCCCACCACCACCCACCGCTGAAAGCGGTGCCCCTGGTCGAGAAACGCGTCGTTTTTCATACACGCCCGGGCGCTCAGGGTCTCTAAATGGTGCTCTCTGGGGACCCCGCCGTGGACAAAAAGGTAGTGTTCATGGAGCAGGATAGTGGGCATGGCCCGGAGAAAGGCCAGCTCTTCGGGAAACAACGCCTCAATGGCCTGCCGGGCGGCGGGAAATGCCTTGGGATCGGAGACATCCACCCCCGCCTGGTGGGCCATGGAAACCCAGGCGCACTTCTCCCCCCAAAAGTTTCCATACTGGGCGGCGGCCTGGTCGGGCCAGGCCCCGTTGAGAAAGTCCAGGGTGACATTTTCACAGTTGCCCTGGAGGAAGAAGAGGGTATGGGTCCGGCGCAGGTCCATGAGATACCGCAGGGTGTCCAGGCCGCCGGTGGATTTCTCCAAAATATCCCCCAGGACCAGCAGAATGTCGTCGGTGGAAAACTGGACCTTTTTCAGCAGGCCCTTGAGAAAGGGAAGATTGCCGTGAATGTCGCTGATGACCAGCACCCGCCGGTCCGCCGGCAGGGAGAGGGGACGTACAACCGCTCTCATGGCGTCATCGCACCCGGGCTTCCAGGGCAATCCAGCCGTTCTTTTCCCGGCGGGTTGTCACCAGCAGCCCCGCCTGCTCCAGGGCGGCGGCCACCTCGTCTCCCCGGGTGTCGATGATGCCCGAGCAGAGGAAGGTCCCCTCACGGTCCAGCAGTTGGGGAACCACCGGCGCCAAGGGGATGATAACATCCGCCACAATGTTGGCCAACACCACCTGGGCTTTTTCTCGGGCCAGTTCCTGAACTAACCCCTGGTCCGCGATAACATTTCCGGCCAAAAACCGGCAGTGGTCCCGCCCGATGCCGTTGAGCGCGGCGTTTTCATAGGCCACGTCCACAGCCTTGGGGTCAATGTCCACCCCGACCGCCTGACCGGCTCCCAGGCACAGGGCGGCAATGGCTAAGATGCCGCTGCCGCACCCCAGGTCCAGCACCCGGTCCCCCTTCCGGGTACAGGCCTCAAGCCCCTCCAAGCACAGCTGGGTAGAGGCATGGGACCCGGTGCCGAAGGTAAGCCCCGGATTCATCAGCAGCCGGGTGGCGCCGGCGGGAATGTCCGCGGTGTCCCGCTCCCATTCCGGGACAATGTACAGCTTCTCCCCCACCGCCATGGGCCGGTAATACTTCTGCCAGCTGTGGGCCCAGTCGTACTCCCGGAGGGCGGCGGTGGTATAGGGCAGGTCAATGCCGGCCAGATAGCCCTTCAGCTGCGCCTGCCCGTCGGCATCATCGGTGACATAAATCTTGACCCGGGAGACCCCCTTCATCTGCTCCATAAGGGCATCGTCCACATAGTCCCAATACTGCCGGTTCTCCTCCAAAAAGGCCCGGAACTCCTCCTCTTCCTCCACTGCCAGGCCGGGCACGCCGTTGGCAATGAGTTTGCCGCAGAGGTCATCCAGTTCCTCCGACCTCGCGTTTATCACAATTTCCAGCCATCTATGATCCATGCAGTTCCTCCTCACTGGGCGCATTCCAATCTGCGGGCCAATGGATCTGCCCGCCTGTTTATGGGTTCCATCTTACCATGTTTTGAAACCGTGCGCAACCGCGAAAGCCTATCACGAAAAAATGCCCGCCGCAGATGCGGCAGGCATTTTCTCTGGATTTCAACCGAACGAATCGGATCTACTCCGGTGTTGACCGGAAAATTGTGCCAGGCACAATTTTTTATACAAGGGAAACGAGAGGACTCAGTCCATCTTCTTGGTCCACAGGGAGGCCATGGCGGGGCCGCCGCCCACACACAGGGAGGCGCCGCCCACTGTGGCGCCGCGGCGCTCCATTTCGTAGAGCATGGAGACAATGATCCGCAGGCCGGTGCAGCCGATGGGGTGCCCCAGGGAGATGCCAGAACCGTTGGCATTGGTCTTGTCCAGGTCCACTTCCCAGCCGTGCTCCTCCTTCAGCTTGCGGCCAACGCCCAGGAACTGGGCGGCAAAGGCCTCGTTGATCTCCCAATAGTCCACCTCGGAGAAGTCCATGCCGGCGCCCTTCAGGCACTTGGGAATGGCATAGGCGGGGCCAATGCCCATATACTTGGGCTCCACGCCGGCAGAGCACATATTGATCATCTTGGCCATGGGCTTGATTCCCAGCTCCTTGGCCTTGTCCGCAGACATGACAATCACAGCCGCAGCGGCGTCGTTGATGCCGGAGGCGTTGGCAGCGGTGGTGACGCCATCGGGGGTAAAGACCGCCTTCATCTTGGAGATGGTCTCATAGCTGCAGTTGCGGATGGGGTGCTCATCGGTGTCGATGACAATGTCGCCCTTTTTCTTGTTGTGGATCACCACAGGGACAATCTCATCCTTGAACTTGCCGGCGTCGATGGCGGCGCAGGCGCGGTTGTGGCTGATGACGGCCAACTTGTCACATTCCTCCCGGGAGACGTTGCAGAGCTTGGCCACGTTGTCGGCGGTCACACCCATGTGGCCGGGGACCAGGGCGTCGTACAGTGCGTCGTGGAGCAGGCTGTCATAGAGCTCCGCGCCGCCCTCGGTGGGGATGCCACCCATCCGATAGCCCATACGGGCTTTGGGCAGCAGGAAGGGGGCCTGGGTCATATTTTCCACGCCCACCACCAGGCCGATCTCGGTCTTGCCCAGCTGAATGTTGTTGCAGGCGATTTCCAGCGCGCGCATACCGGAGGCGCAGTTCTGGTTGACGGTGACAGCGCTGCTCTCAATGGGCAGGCCGATCCGCATGGAGACCTGGCGGGCAGGCAGGGAACCCTGCATGGCGGTATAGCACTCGCCCATGACAATTTCGTCGATGGTGTTGATGTCCACACCAGCGCGGCGAATGGCTTCCTTCCCCGCAGTGATGGCAAGTTCTCTGGCGGGAACATCCTTGAATTGCCCCTGGAACTTACCGATGGCGGTACGGCAGGCGCTGACAATGACTACATCTCTCGGTTGCATTTGAGGTATCCTCCTGTACTGTCTTGTATTTGTTCATTTTATACTAAAATGCACTAATTCATGTCATAGGGTAGCTATATTATACACCGAAAAGGCGGGTTGTCAAGGCAAAGTTACAAAAAGGTCACAAATTTTTCTGATGCTTTTTGAGGAGAAGGGATTGAATTTATGGTATAAAATGTGTATAATGTCGCCAATACAGAAATGATGCCGAGGAAATGATGCAGCAAATCTGTCATTTCACGGCAAGATCCGGACCCTTCCGGTGCGGAAAGGAGGTACCTGCCATCAGCAGAATTCCAGAACCCTGGCACGACGCAGCAATGGCATTTTCCCTGGATCTGGCCAGGGACAGCGACAATTTTCCCAAAAAAGTGCTGGCACTGTTCGACAAGCATTTCGGCTTTCGGCGCAGCATCTTCTTCCCCTATCACTACACGGCCTTTCCCGGGGGCCAGGCCCGGCGGGTGAACACCCTGAGCAACTACATCACCTACGGCATCCGGTATGGCCCCATGTATGACTACAAAGATCACATTTACAAGGATGACATCTTCCGCTATTCCTCTCTGCCCCCCCATCTGAAGGGGAAGCGGGTGATTTTCACCGAGGACGTTATGACCCTGGAGGACTATGAGCGCACCCCCTACGGGATTCACATGTCCGCCGAGGATTTATATTATCAGGCGGTCCTCTTCTTCTTCCTGGGGGACCGGGTGATCGGTTCCATGGGGCTCTTTCACACCAAAGAGGAGGGCGGCTTTCGGGAAGAGGAGCGGGGCCTGCTGGAGTATCTGGCGGAGCTGGTGGAGGCCAACTACCAGAACTATCTCCGCCACAGCGGGGAGGCCCGGTTCCATGACAGCTTCCAGCTCTTTTTCCAAGACGTGAAAATGGGGGCGGTGATCCTCAACCAGGACATGACGGTCATGCAGACCAACAAGGCGGCCCAGGAGATCAGCCAAATCTTCTGGGAACAGTACCGGCACAACCAGGGCCACTTCCTCCGGAGCAATTACCAGGGAGACCCCAAGTTCCGGGAGGTCCAGACCATGATCAACGAGATCAGCGAGCGTCTGACCACCCAGGGCGGAACCAGTCAGACCTTCACTTCTCCGGCCGGGGACATCACCTTTTATCACACCTCGTTTCTCTCCTCCAGCGCGGCGGGCCTGATCCAAACCTGGCACCTTATGCTCATCACCTGCCAGACCAAGGACCTGCCCAAGAATTTGAATCACCCCTACAACACCCTGACCCAACAGGAGCGGCGGATCGTCTACTACCTGGCCTCCGGCATGAAGAATGAACAGATCGCGGAGGAGCTCCACATCAGCATCTACACCGTCCGCACCCATATTGCCAACATTTATAAGAAATTTGAGGTCAACAACAAGGTGGACCTGCTCATGCATCTCCAGCCCATCCTCAAGGATCAGACAACCCCACCCTAATGATCCACAGAACGGACAAACCGCAAGAAGCCTCCCTGAGACAGGGAGGCTTCTGATTTTTTAATAAAACGGGAAGAGGCAAAAAGGGGTACCCTCGTTCCTCTATTACGCCCGCAGACGGTAGCTTCTCCCCTGCCGGACCACCAGGTCCCGCCCCAGAAGGGCATCCAGCCCCGCCTGTACCTCTCCGTCGGGCAGACCGAGCTCCTGGGCCAGGGTCTTAACGCCGGCGGTGACATGGTCGGTGAGGTAGGCGATGATCTGCCGTTGGGTGAGCTCCGCCGAAGAGAAGGTCTGGGGCGGGAGGGGAAGGGAGAGCTGGGTCACGCCGGTGCGAAACGCCTGGGACAGGGTGGGCGTCTGCCAGCCCCGCCGGGCCCAGAGGGCATAGATCCCATGGAGCCCCTGCCCCGTCCCCGTGGCCAGACGGACCAGGGAAAACAGCTGGATCAGCCCCCGGTTCCGGGGATCAGCCGCCCGCCCGGCCTGGGCCTGTTCCGGTGAAACCCGGAGCAGACCCCCGTTGGAGACGGTGAGCTCCGCGGCGGTCCGCTGGATGGTCAGGCCGCCCCGGCTGAAGTAATCGGCGTGGAGAACGGCATTGAGAACGGCCTCCCGCAGGGCGCCGGCCAAGGCCTCCCCCTCCCCCGGGTCCTGGGCCAGCAGAGAGGAGACCGCAGTCAGCCGCCGGGAGACCATGGTGTAAAAGGAGAACACATTTTCCGGCGGCCCCGGGCGAAGGGTGGACAGGCAAAATCCGGTGTCCGTCTCCCGATACTCCAGGCGAAAGGCGGGAAAAACCGCCCGCAGCGCCTTGCGCTTGCCCAGCAGCAGGAGTCCGGCCAAGGTGGGGTGCAGTTTTCCCCCCTGTCCCGGCCCCAAAATACCGGCAGCAGGCAGGAATTGGTCATCCGGGAGGGCGTTCCAGGGATGGTCCGGCTGCCGCATCACCATGCACAGCCGGAACTGGCGCAGGGTCTCCCCGGAGAGGACTTCCGGTCCACGGCTCTCCAGCACCGCCAGGTCGGAGGGGGCGTCGTCCCGGTCCCGCAGCATGGCCCGGACCTCGTCTGGGGAACAGTGATAGTCCCCCTCGCCGTCCCGGCGGTACGCGCCGGTAAAGGGGCTGTCCCCAATGTACACTGGCCGCTGGTGCCGCTCTGCCTGGGGCACGGAGATCACCAGAACCTCTTTGCCCGCAATGGTGTGGAGGGTGACATCCTGGGGCTGGAGAATGTTGGCGCTGACCTTGGCGGGGTCCTGCACCGTCTGCCAGAACAGACGTACATACCCTGGACCATCCGGGATGCCGGTGACCCGGAGGGTTTTGTCCCGGGCCTCCTCCACCCCCAGCAGGATCAGACCGCCGATGGTGTTGGCAAAGGCGGAATAGGTCTCCCACAGGCTGTGGGGAAAGCCCCCCGCGGCCTTTTTGGCCTCAATGCGGTTGTTCTCTTGGTACCGGGCGATGTGGTTCAGATCAATCATGGGCCCCTCCTGATTCCGCCGCGCGCCATTCCTAACTGAATGGTATTATAGAGAAGTCCCCTTCCCTTGTCAATTTTTCCATCCCCGGGGGCCGGCGGACAACCGGCGCGGCACAAAAGTTTTTTGAAAAAATCTATTGACAAATCTCCCGAAATCCGATAAAATAATACTCGTTCCGCAAGAGACGGACGATTAGCTCAGCTGGTATGAGCATCCGCTTGACGTGCGGGAGGTCACAGGTTCAAGTCCTGTATCGTCCACCAGAAAAACCCTGAAGCCGAGAGGTTTCAGGGTTTTTTGTTTTCTCCCACCAGGAATAGACCGTCCCGGGGCGGGCAGGCCCTTAGCCCACTGCGGACTCCAGATGCACGATCCCCTCCTCCGCCGCGTCCGGGATGTCCCCCACCCCCTGCAAGACCAGCCGGGGGCGATAGGGGAAGTGGTCAATCATGGACCGGTCTGTGACCCCGGAGAGAACCAGCACCGTGTCCAGGCCGCATTCAATGCCCGCCACGATGTCCGTGTCCATCCGGTCCCCAATGATGACGGTGTCCTGGGAGTGCCCCCCCAAGAGGTTGATGCCCGTCCGCATCATCAGCGGATTGGGCTTGCCGATGTAGTAGGCCTCCTTCCCCGTGGCCAGCTCAATGGGGGCCACCAGGGCCCGACAGGCGGGCACGATGCCCTGCTCGGTGGGGCCGGTCAGGTCGCTGTTGGTGCCAATGAGCCGGGCGCCTTTTTGAACGCACCGCACCGCCCGGCAGATATTGTCATAGGTATAGCTGCTGGACTCCCCCACGATCACATAGTCTGGGGAGACATCGTCAAAGGTGATGCCCTGTTCATACAGGGCGTTGAGCAGGCCGGGCTCCCCAATGACAAAGGCCCGGGCCCCCGGCATTTGGGTGGCAATAAACTGGGCGGTGGCCAGGGCACTGGTGTAAAAATGCTTCTCGTCAATGTCCAATCCCATCCGGGAGAGCTTGGCTTGCAGCTCCCGCTGGGTCTTTCCGCTGTTGTTGGTTAAAAACAGAAAGTCCTTCTTTTCCCGCTGCAGCCAGTCCACAAATTCCCGGACCCCGGGCAGCAGACGGTTGCCGTGGTAGATCACGCCATCCATGTCACAGATGAATCCCTTTTTATTCCGTAACGTTTGCACCGTATTCCCTCCTGTCTGGGCCTCCCAGGCCCGCGTTCTTACTGTACGTTTCTGATTCTTCCGGTTTGATTGTATCAGGCGCCCGTAAAGTTTTCCCCCATCCTTTCGTTAAATTTCCGTGTCTTTTTTGAAAACATCCACCCAAACCAGAGAGGCCGCCGGCGCATCTGCGCC
>OIZE01002394.1_pt1 | contig 10044 bp, 10 predicted proteins | sample 1588421 | NCBI WGS metagenome assembly OIZE01 (sample SAMN03283251) | human gut metagenome | biome: human-associated habitat; material: feces | host: Homo sapiens | place: USA | collected 2013
TGATTATGATTTCTCATGCTGCTACACTCTTAAAACGCCTATGAACACAAGCTCTAAAGGTGATTTTAACGAAATGCCCTCAGAATAAAGCACGAACTATGATGACCATAAGAAATGCGTTGGGGCTTGATACTCCTGTTTCTGAATTGTTATCTGTTGTCGATAAAACGCCCTGTATACTTACAGATAATCTTTCGGCAGCAATTGCAAAATCAATCATAGAGAAGTTTCATCTTGAGGAATGGTTAAGAATAACATTCTAATTTATCATATCATATTATTAGTATATTTGTGATTGAAACCAAGTTTCACTGGTGCTTGAATGTTATTTTTCATAAGAATACTTTAATAATTAGAAATATAATTTTATCACTCAATATCAATGCTTATTACATAAAGTTGCACTGAACCTCGTTTCTCAAACACAGTATAAATGCATCAGCAAAAAAGCAGTTCGTATTCAGAGGTGCTCTTGACTTGACATTAAAAAAAATATATGATATACTATAAAAAATTAAGTGCTTAAATAAAAAGGAGATAATTATGAAATTTTCAGAAGAAGATATTCTGCAGAGTATATTGCTGGTTCGTGAAATAATGGATAATATATTTGATATAGACGAGGAAATGTCACCACAATTGAGGGAAAAATTACAAGAATTTTCTGTGCTTGATGGAAAGACATACTCTATAACTGAAATCAAGGAAAAGAAGTTTAAGAATTTATCTGGTGAAAGATGGCTTCCAAATTGCAAATATATTTCTCACCCAATGAATCCTAATAATTATATTGAGGAATCCTGTTTTAAGGATTTTATTTTGCGGGAAATGTTGAATGATGTTGCTAACTATATACTAGATAATTTTGGCGTGTCTGTACTTGTTATCGGCATTGTAGTAAATAAGGATTATCATGGCGAATTAGGTATGGCAATTCCAGTATGTAATATTAATACAGAAGCTAAGCTGAATGTTTCAGTTTCTCAAGATTACACGGTAAGAGGAACTGGATATGAAAAAAGCAGGGTAAAGCATGAGTATACCTGGATAAAAAAGTTTCCTGAGATTAGGACGGCAGTTGAACACAATGTAAAAACATTTGAGAGAATTGAAACCGTGAACAGTAACCTAATTGCTGGTTTAGGATTTAACAGTTCAGTTTTTGGTGCCAAAGCAGAATATAATCAGAGCAAAAAGCTTTCCATATACATTAGTTATACTAAGTAACAAATATTTTTAGTAATGGCTTGTATCCATATCTGATCCTGCTTTGATATTTTTAATGATTGCCCCGAACACAGAAGGTTTACAGATTGATTTTTTCGGAGATATTTGATATAATAGCTTTAATTACTGTATATTGAGGTGATAATATGGAATTGACAAAAGTTACAAATTGTGTATGGTTTTATCCATTTGAAAAGGAGCGTGACCGTCCGATTCTTGGATATATCAAGGGAGATCACTTTAGTGTTGCTGTCGATGCAGGACATTCCGAAGCACATACGAAGGAATTTTATTCCGCATTGGAAGAAGCCGGATTACCGCTTCCGAAAATAACCGTCCTTACGCACTGGCATTGGGATCATACTTTTGGTATGCACGCTGTCAACGGATTTTGCATAGCGAACTGCATAACGGATAGCTACCTGAGGCAGTTCAAGAAGAAGATAGAAGAAAAAGGCGATGAAATGTTTCTATCTCTTGATGCATGTATCCGCAAAGAATATGAGGGAAACAAGCCTGTTATCATTACGTTTCCAGACATTGTATTCTCTAATGAGTTGACCATAGATGCAGGCAACTGTCCGATTAAGCTGCTCAGAAGCAACGCTCCGCATACAGATGATTCGACACTTGTATTTGTAGAGCGTGAAAAGGTGCTATTTTTAGGCGATGCCGCAGGCGGAACATTTCCGACTTGGGTGAAAAATCCGGAACGATGCAGCCAGCTTGCTGATATAATCGCTGGTCTTGATGTAGATATTTGCCTTGAAAGTCATCATATTCCGCAGACAAAGCAGGAAATAATAGATGATCTGAATCAGCATAAGAAGTAATAAAAAAATAAGCCTCTGCCGGATTTTGTTCCAGCAGGGGCTCATTTTTGCAGACAGTGGCGTTACCATGGCAACAATTAGCAGATTTTCCGTAGTCAGGCATTGTACTTCATAGCAGTGGATTTATTTTTTGCAGAGTGGAAAACAGAGGGAAAAATAATTGCAAGTTTCGTGCTCGTTTATGCTATATGATTCTCGTCCCTGCATCAAGAAATTTTCAAGTTTTTCTGATATATTAAATGCAAAGGAGAAGATGCAAATGCGTATTTTAATCATAGAAGACGAAAAAGATTTGGCAAATGTGCTGTCCGAAATGCTGGAACTGGAAGGATATCACACAGACATCCCCAATGATGGAGAATATGGATTGGATTGTGCCTTGACCGGCATTTATGACCTTATCATTCTAGACATTATGTTACCAAAATTAGATGGTATTACAGTTCTCTGCAAACTTCGGCAGCAAAAAATCAGTTCAGCGGTATTGATGTTGACTGCAAAATCCCAGATTGAAGATAAGGTTGATGGGTTGAACAGTGGTGCAGACGATTACCTGACGAAACCATTTGTTAGCAAGGAATTTCTGGCAAGAGTTCGGGCACTCTGCTACTGGTCGCTCTTTGTTCAGCTTTGACATAGGAACAAATAGCACACCTTTAGAATTATGCTCCAAGAAGGACAAAAGTACCGGCTTTCTCTTGATTATACTGCACCCTCTACCGCAAGCATCAACTACCACATGCAAGCCAATCATGACAGTTATACGCCGTATCTGAACGGCTCGGCATCGGCAAACGGAACGACACAAACCTTTGAAAAAGAATTTACCGCAGGTATGACTGACTTTGATTGTGTCATTGTTCTGGCGTTCAAGGGAAGTGGAACGGTGATTGTGGAACACTTGTCGCTGGTTGTATTGGATTTTTGTTTGATGCGGCGGGAACTTATGCTGTAAGCAGACTTTTTGAGCTTTATAGAAAAATGACAGGAGGGCTTTGGTGGCTCTCCTGTCATTTTTATGGGATTATGATGCCAGATATTCCATTTCTAGTATTAGGGTTGTTCAGTGATGTTGGTTGGATCGCACATCTGATAGCAGGAATTATTTACTTTTGCAGAAGTGGTTTTCATCATGTGTTAGACTACATCGCTCTCATTGCATTGGCTGGCGTTGTATTTGGCGTTTCCTATATTATTTATCTGAACAAAATACATGAAAAGGAAATTGCCACAAAACATCAAAAGGATTTTAGTTTTGGTATGACTGTTTATTCTGGATTAGCAGGGGCTATGATTGGAATATTTCAGATTGTGCTGTATGCAGGCGTTTCAGCGGAATTGGTGTGGGTTGTAGTTGGGGGATTTTTAAACTTTGCTTTTGGATTGCCAATTTATCTTTCCTTTAAAAAAGGAATTTTTTATGGGGTAAAATAACTTTTGATTTATCAATCCTTTGGAAGTGCAGCAGATGCAAATTACTACCTGAATGATTATAAGTTAATTATTAATATGATGTTATTGATAAAGCACATAATTTCAGGAAATTTGAAATTATGTGCTTTTCTGTTTTATGAGTGATGAATTCAAAATCCATCAAAATCAGCCTTATTTTTGAGCATCCTTTGCAAGAACTTCATCAATTGTACTCTGAAGTGTATTCAAATTGTCGTCATTGTCGATACCGCCAAGGAGTGCTTCTCCGACAATATTACCGTTTCTGTCAATGACATAAGTTGTCGGGAATGCCGTAACACCCAGTGCAAACTTTCCAGCATCGCTGTCAGAATCAAAATAGATGTTCCGATACTTTGCCCCTTTTGTTTCAAGAATTTGTTTTGCTGTTGCGATATTCTCTTCGTTGTTATCCAGTGTTCCGACATTCACACCAATGACTTCGCCACCCTGTTCTTTGATGCGGTCATTCAGGGCATTCATTTCGCTGAGTTCTTCTACACAAGGCTTACATTCATTAAACCAAAAATTCACAACAGTCACAGCGTTTTCTGCGAAAATACTGCTGTCTACTTTGTTTCCATCCAAATCGTTTCCCTCAAACTGCGGAAAAGAACTGCCTGCTGCGGCATTGGTCGATTCATCACTGGAATCTGTCGGAAGTGCAGCAATTTCATCTTCAATCTTGCGAATTTGTTCTGCATCTGCTTTCAACATTTCATACTCTGCATCCGAAAACTGGTCTTTTGCATTTTCCACGGCAGCTATCAGAACATCCCCATAGTTTGAACTCAGTGTATCGCTAGTAACGTTCTTATCCATGGATGCAAAGACTTTTTCCCAAAGGTCTTTGTTCTTTTCTAAAATATTGTTTTCCTCTTCCATCAAATCCTGTTCAGATTTTCCAGATGTTGCTGCCTCGCTGGAGGATTCACTGGATGCAGTTGAAGAAGCGGTATCCGTTGCAGTACCGCATCCGCTAAGAGAAAGGGAAAATACCATACAAGCTGCCAATGTAACGATCCAATTCTTTTTCATTTTTGAAACTCCTTTTTTTCTGTTGTAAGTTTTTTTGTTTTTGACGACTTTTCAAAGCCATATTGATAGCGAATCGCATTTGTTGGACAGGATTTCATACACATCCCACAACGAATACATTCGGCATGATTTGGATGCTTTGTGACATCGACATCCATTTTACATGCCTTTTCACAAGCACCACAAGATACGCATTTGTCTTTGTCAACCTTCATTTGGAAGAGGGACACTCGATTCAGGAGTGCATAAAACGCTCCCAGCGGACAGAGCCATTTACAGAATGGGCGGTAAAAAAACACACTGCCCACGATGACTGCCAGCAAAACAAATGCTTTCCAAGAAAATAGTACGCCCAATGCACGGCGAATGCCTTCATTCGTGATAGATAATGGAAGTGCACCTTCTAAAACGCCTTGTGGGCAAAGATATTTGCAGAAGAACGGGTCACCCATTCCCATTTCATTTACAATGACGATTGGAAGAAGAATTACCATTACCAGTAAAATACCATATTTCAGATAACGCAATGGTTTCAGTTTTTTGGTGGAGAACTTCGGGGATGGAATCTTATGCAGAAGTTCTTGAAACCATCCAAATGGACACAAAAATCCGCAGATAAATCTTCCCAATAAAACGCCGAATAAAATCAGCATTCCTGTGATGTAGTAAGAAAATTTGAATTTAGATGACCCTACCACCGCTTGAAATGCACCAATAGGACAAGAGCCTGCTGCTCCAGGACAGGAATAGCAGTTTAACCCCGGCACACAGGCATATTTCCCTTTTCCCTGATTCAAAGAGCCATTCAAAAAGTTTGGAAGATGAATGTTCGTCAAAAGGGTTGCTCCTGCCTGAATCCAACCTCGAAATCGTGCAAGAAGATGCACCTTCTTTTTGTTACGCTGTTTTTTCTTAGCCAATTCCAACACACTCCATACACAATCGAATTGCCTTTGAAAAAACCGTCTGTGCTTCCTCACGCCAGATGCCAAAGACGAGCATTGCCATTCCGATGAGCAGAAGAAGCACTTGCACCGTTGCTTTTTTTAATACCATTTGTTTCCCTCCTGTGATTTGATGATACCAGTATACACCATGCAGTATAAAATCTGCGTTAAGAGAAAATTAACACAGATTTTATCTGCATCTGTTATAATGAAGAAAAAATATAAGGAGCTTACTATGAGACTTTTGGTAGTAGAAGATGAGCAATCCTTGCGAGAGGACATCACAAAAAAATTGCAGCATTCAGGCTATGAAGTGGATGCCTGCGGCGATGGGGAAACAGCTTCAGAATATTTAGCAGTTGAATATTATGATTTGGTACTATTAGACTTGAATCTTCCTAAGATAGATGGAATGACGCTCCTCCGTAATTTTCGGAAAGAAAATCAGGAAACCCCCGTACTGATTTTATCGGCACGAAGTGAAATCAATGACAAAGTGGAGGGGTTGGATGCAGGTGCAAATGATTATCTTTCCAAGCCATTTCATCTTGCCGAACTGGAAGCCAGAATTCGCAGTCTTACACGCAGACAGTTTATTCAGCGGGATGTCTGTCTGCAATGCGGAAAAATTACATATGATACCAAAAGCCGGATTGCAACAGTAGATGGCGTTGCAATCAATCTGACACGTAAGGAAACTGGCGTACTGGAATATCTGATGTTGCATCAGGGCAGACCCGTCAGTCAAGAAGAGCTCATTGAACATGTATGGGATAGCAGTGTGGACAGTTTCAGTAATTCGATTCGTGTTCATATCTCTGCACTCCGAAAGAAACTTCGTGCAGTGCTTGGTTATGACCCCATTCGGAATCGAATTGGAGAGGGCTATGAGATAGAAGGAGAATCAAAATGAAACGAATGAAACGCCTCTCTTTTCAATGGCGAATCACATTGCTGACGGCAATTTTAATTGCCGGAACTTGTATCTGTTTAAATCTTCTGCTGTATCGTTCTGGTACTGTCAGCATGGATTCGCTGAATGGTTTTGTCATGAAATATGACCCCGGAAACTCTGATGTTGTGAAAATTGAATTTGATGATCAGCAGATGTCTGCATTTCTCAGTCAGTTTTCTCAGGAAGTTTATGATGCTAAGGCAGCTTTTGGGAAAAAGGGTTGGTGTATTACAGCCGTAGTCACACTGTTGAGTGCGGCAATTGCGTATTTTGTAAGTGGCAGAGCCCTCAAACCGTTGAAGCAATTTTCACAGCAGACAGAAAACATCAATCAGGACAATCTTACCAGCACACGTCTTGATGAAGATACAGCAGCAGAATTTCAGCAGCTGAGCTGTTCGGTGAATCGGATGCTTGACCGGCTTGCATTGTCATTTGATTTACAGCGTCAGTTTGCAGGAAATGCTGCACATGAATTGCGAACACCCTTGGCAATGATGCAGACGAAATTAGAACTGTTTGCCGAAGAACATTCCAATATTAATACAGAAACCGCAGAACTGGTGCAATTTCAAATGGATCAGGTAGACCGTTTGACTGCCCTGGTTCGTACGCTTTTGGAAATGAGCAATTTGCAGTCTGTTTCTCGTTCTGATGAAATCGAGTTAGCACCACTCATTGATGAGATTCTGACAGACCTCACCACACTTGCCGAACAAAAAAACATTACATTCCATCAGAATTGTGAAGATATTTGTATGATTGGCAGTGACACGCTGATTTATAGACTGTTGTTTAATCTCATTGAAAATGCAATTAAATACAATCATGCAGGTGGCAGTGTAACCGTTTCTATGCAGCAAGAGAACCATCAGGTTTTGCTGCATATTGCAGACACAGGCTGCGGCATTTCGGAAGAATATCGGGAAAGTATTTTTCAGCCATTTTTTCGTGTAGATAAGTCAAGAAGCAGACAGATGGGCGGTGTTGGTTTGGGGCTTGCCCTTGTAAGAGAGATTGCTGTTCTGCATGGGGGAAGTGTATGCGTGGAATCTAGTTCAGAAGAGGGGACAACTTTTGCCGTGAGATTGCCATTGAATGGAGAAAAAACAGAATAGTAGTTCGTATTTTGTGTGATAAAACAAAAATTGATATATTATAATAGAATGAGCCTCTGCCCGATTTCTGATTTTTGTTGAAGTTGAAACTGAGCAGATAGCCTTTCTCAACGATACAGCAGATTGCATAGCTTCCAGCTTGTTAGAGCTTGTATCCATGACAAAAAAATGATATAATAGAGATACGAAAAAGAATATCCGGCAACAAATTACGAAAGTGATTTGACAGGCAAGCAATTTGCACGAAAGGAACCAAACTATGACCTTAATGTGTATGGTGACGATGAACCCTTCCGGTAAAAACATGGAACGAAACGACAAAAGATACTGATTTTATGTCGTTTCGTTCCAACTTTAAAAAAATAAAAAAATCATCTCCTTTTTTCTTGACAAATGGCATGCAAATATGTTATAATAAAATTGCCAAAAACACGTTACACATTTGAAACAAAAGGAGGAATGTTATATCATGAAACAATGGAAACGATTGGCTGCCCTCTCATCGGCAATCGTCATGGCGGCGGCAACGCTGACGTATTTCCCGAACGACACCCTGCAAAATATCCGGTTGGAAATTTCAGCAAGTGCAGGAACGACGACTGAACCGCAGGTGTGGAACGAAGACAACCTGACATGGACGCTGTACGCCGACGGCAAGCTGACCATCAGCGGCACAGGGGCGATGAAAGATTACAACGCTGCTGACAATTTAAGTCCTGCATGCATGAACTCGGATGTTAAAAAAGTTGTGATTGAAGATGGTGTCACCAGCATTGGAGAGCTTGCGTTTTATAAGTGCAGCAGCTTAACCAACATCACAATTCCAGACAGCGTCACCTGTATTGAATATGCTGCGTTTCATGGTTGCAGCAGTTTAAGCAGTATTACCATTCCAAACAGTGTTACCAGCATTGGAATTTATGCGTTTGTTGTTTGCAGCAGCTTAACCAGCATCACGATTCCAGATGGTGTCACCAGCATTGGATATGGGGCGTTTTCTGATTGCAGCAGCTTGAAAACCATTTCTTTGAGTTGCAAATCCACATTGAAGAAAAGTGATTTCGGCGAGCAAGCAGATTTGGTTTCTTATACCAATCAACATCTCTTAACCAAAACAGCAGCGAAAGATGCGACCTGTGCTGAAAGCGGAAACAAGGAATACTGGACTTGTAAACACTGCGGAAAGTATTTCTTATCGGATGATACCAATCCGGCAACGGCAACAGCAGTAGAATTATCAGAAACGGTGATTCCTGCTCTGAACCACAAAAATGCCATCACACGTGGTGCATCAGAGCCGACGGAAACAGAACCAGGCTATTCCGGTGACCGCTATTGTCCGGACTGCGATACCGTTTTTGAAAAGGGCTATACCTACTGGAACGAAGACAACCTGACCTGGACACTGGACGCCGACGGCACGCTGACCATCAGCGGCACGGGGGCGATGAAAGATTACGACTATGATAACAATCTAAGCCCTGTATACAACAACTCGAAGGTTAAAAAAGTTGTGATTGAAGATGGTGTCACCAGCATTGGAAATTGGGCGTTTGAAAGTTGTAACAACTTAACCAGTATCACGATTCCGAATAGCGTTACCAGCATTGGAGCGTATGCGTTTTCTAATTGCTACTATTTAACCAACATCACGATTCCAAATAGTGTCACCAGCATCGAAAATTATGCGTTTAGGAATTGCAGTAGCTTAACCAGCATCACGATTCCAGATAGCGTTACCAGCATTGGAGAGCTTGCGTTTTATGATTGCGACAGATTAACCAGTATCACGATTTCGAATAGCGTTACCAGCATTGGAGAGAGGGCGTTTGCTTATTGCAGCAGATTAACCAGCATCACGATTCCAGATAGCGTTACCAGCATTGGAGAGGCTGCGTTTGCTGGTTGCAGCAGCTTAACCAGCATTACGATTCCGGATAGCGTTACCAGCATTGGAGAGTATGCGTTTCAGTCTTGCAGCAGCTTAACCAGCATCACAATTCCAGATAGTGTCACCAGCATTGGATGGTATGCGTTTAGCAATTGTGAAAGCTTAACCAGCATCACGATTCCAGATAGTGTCACCAGCATTGGAAGTAGGGCGTTTTCTGAATGCTACATATTGAAAACCATTTCTCTGAGCTGCGGTTCTGCATTGAAAAAAAGTGATTTCGGCGACCAAGCGAATTTGGTTTCCTATGCATTACACACATTAAAGAAAACAGCAGCGAAAGCTGCAACCTGCACCGAGGATGGAAACAAGGAATACTGGACTTGTGAACACTGCGGAAAATATTTCTTGTCGGATGATGCCAACCCAGAAACGGCTAAGGCAGTGGAACAGTCAGAAACCATCATTCCTGCAAGCCATAAGCTGACAAAGGTCGAAGCCAAAACTGCAACCTGCACCGAGGATGGAAACAAGGAATACTGGACTTGCGAACACTGCAAGAAGTATTTCTTATCAGATGATA
>OIZE01002399.1_pt1 | contig 10030 bp, 7 predicted proteins | sample 1588421 | NCBI WGS metagenome assembly OIZE01 (sample SAMN03283251) | human gut metagenome | biome: human-associated habitat; material: feces | host: Homo sapiens | place: USA | collected 2013
TTCCTCAATGGGGGCAGTATGTAGCAACTTCTCCACAGGGTGATGTCAGGGTGAAGGTAGATTTCGCAGCTTCCGGCAATAAGATGAAACTCTCTGTCCGTAACACCGTCTATGATGCTGCAGGAAAGATGGTAGCAAAGAGTCAGGGTGTTCAGGAACAGAAACTCCGGGTGAAGAATCCGCATCTTTGGGACATCGGAAAGGGATATCTCTATACCGTGAAGAGTGAGTTGTTAGTAAACGGGAAGGTAGTGGATGTTGCTACGACAACTGCCGGTTTCCGTGATGTAAAGTTTGATGCAAAGAAGGGTTTCTTCCTGAATGGCAAGAATATCAAGATCAATGGCGTCTGTGAGCATCATGATTTCGGTTGTCTGGGTGCTGCTGTCAATGAAGATGCAATGCATCGCAAGCTTACCATCCTTCGCGATATGGGCGTGAACGCTATCCGAAGCAGCCATAATCCTCCGGCACCTGAACTCCTGAACATGTGCGATTCGATGGGTATCCTCGTGATGGATGAGAGTTTCGACATGTGGCGCCGCAAGAAATCGAATGGCGATTATGCCCGTTTCTTCGATGAATGGCATCAGCGTGATCTCTCTGATCTGGTGAAGCGCGACAGGAATCATCCTTGCATCATCATGTGGAGCATCGGCAACGAGGTACTCGAACAGTGGTCGGATGCCGCTGCCGATACCTTGAGTCTGGAGCAGGCGAATCTCATCCTGAATGCGGGTCATGATGCCTCTACCTTGTCGCATGGCGATGAACTCAGCGTGAACTCTCTTCTCACCCGTCATCTGGCAGATATCGTGAAGAAGTATGATCCGTGGGGAGACCGTCCGGTTACTGCCGGATGCAACGAGCCTGATCCTAAGAATCATCTCTTCAAGAGCGGTGCCATCGATGTCATCGGATTCAATTATCATCATCAGTGGGCGAAGGATGTTCCAAGAAACTTCCCGAACAAGCCGTTCATCTTCTCCGAGAGTGTTTCGGCTCTCCAGACGCGCGGTTATTACCGGATGCCGAGCGACAGCATCTATACGGCTCCGGTGGAGTGGTGGCTGCCATATACCGATCCATCCTTCAAGTGTTCGGCGTATGACAATATGCATGCCTCCTGGAGTAGTACGCACGAGGAGACCTGGGATGTGGTGAAGCACAATGATTTCGTGGGCGGACAGTTTATTTGGACTGGTTTCGACTATATCGGCGAACCGACTCCGTATGCCTATCCGGCACGCAGCAGTTATTTTGGCATCATCGACCTGGCTGGTCTTCCTAAGGACAGCTATTATATGTATCAGAGTGAGTGGACGAAGAAGCCTGTTCTTCATCTCTTCCCTCACTGGAACTGGCTTCCGGGTCAGCAGATAGATATGTGGTGCTATTACAACCAGGCAGATGAGGTAGAGCTGTTCATCAATGGCAAGAGCCAGGGCATCCGGAAGAAGAAGGTGTATGGAGAGGAAAATGGTGCCGCAGCCAATGCTGTTTCTGCCAATGCCGCAAATGCTGGCGCCTTTGATCGCAGCACAGAGTACCACGTGATGTGGCGAGTAACTTTCGAGCCGGGCGAAGTAAAGGTCGTAGCGAGAAAGCAGGGTAGGGAGATTTCATCCCAGACCATCAAGACTGCCGGTCCTCCTCATCATCTCGTCTTGAAGAAGACCTATCAGAACACCCTTGCGTCCGCAGCCCAAACCCCGTCAGGCGTTCCTGCGGATTTGCAATCCGCAGTCAAAAAAGGTTCGACCTCTCTCCCTGGGGATTTGCAATCCCCATCGATCCCTACAACCTTCGTAGAAGTAAATGTAGTAGATAAGGATGGCAATCTCTGTCCGAATGCCGAGAACGAGATTTATTTCTCTTCTACCGCCGAGATTCTGGGCACGGATAACGGCAATCAAACCTCCCTGGAGCGTTTCACCGATCCAAAGAGGAAGGCATTCTTCGGCAAGTGCATCATCGTCTTGCGAGGTCACGGCACGCTCCGTGCCGAATCCATAGACTTACAACAAGCTACTATCAAATTATAAAAACAAAAAAAGCATGCCAAAGTCATTTCGACTTTGGCATGCTCATTTAAGGTACATACAGCTCGTCACGCCCAGAGAGCAATATACAAAGTGCAGCCTTTCTTCTTTTGACGATGCAAAGGTACGGCTTTTTTAGGGAACCACCAAAAAACAGGGTGTGACAAGCCCCGATTTCAGCAGCCACAGAATACGAATCCCGTTAATAATTCTAACTCATAATTTTGATAAAGAGAAACCATAGCTTTGCAGATCACAAACCATAGTTTTCCATCAAAGAGCTATCACAATAACTGTTATCACAGTTTCTCGAAACACTTTTCTTTTTCTCATTCCAGAACTAACTATATATATTATATATTTATAATAATAATATATATAGTTAAATTCTATTTAACATTTTCCTTCCCTTCAGATACCTCCTCCGTAAAAACTGTGATAACTGTTACTGTGATAGCTGTGATCACTCTTGATGCACTAAAACAGTGCATCAAGGTTGAGGATAAAATCCACAAATCACCGAATAAAGAATAATAGACTACAAAAAACAAGTCAATTGCACATTTTTGTCTCATTTATGTAGAAAAACACCCCCGTAGTTGCGTTTTCTCGTAAAAATCAGTTATCTTTGTAGGCGGAATGGCATTAGCCATCATATGTAGAGTAAACTTTCCACAAGTTGTGGCAGATTTGTAAAGGTATAGAATATGGCAAATATGACATTGGCAAGCAATAGCGAGTTCAAAAGTTGGGTCTCGCAGTTGAAAAAAGATATACGCAGCGCACAAATAAAGGCGGCAATCAAAGTGAACACAGAATTGCTTCGCCTTTATTGGCGTATGGGTGCAGATATTTGCGAAAAGCAGAAATCTGCATCTTGGGGCGATGGCTGGCTCAAAGAATTGAGCCGTGAACTTATGGCGGAGTTTCCAGATATGAAAGGGCTTTCATATAGAAACTTGAAGTATGTCAGACAATGGTATCAGTTTTATAATGAGCAACTTACAATTGGGCAACAAGTTGTTGCCCAATTAGACGATGTAAATATGCAACAACCTGTTGCACAAATAAGCGAGGAGGCTTTCTTCTCCGTTCCTTGGGGGCATCATCTGTATATCATATCGCAATGCAAGGACGTTAATTGTGCCGTGTTCTACTTGAAAAAGACAGTAGAAAATGGTTGGAGCCGTGCTGTTCTGCTTAATTATCTTGACACGAATCTATATGAACGACAGGGAAAGGCTGTGAATAATTTTACAAGACTATTGGCTAATCCTCAAAGCGAATTGGCTGCTCAAACATTGAAAGACCCTTATAATTTCGATTTCCTCACACTTGACGGTGAGTATCGGGAGCGAGAGTTGGAACAGGGACTTACCCAAAATGTCACACGCTTCTTGCTTGAATTGGGTACGGGCTTTGCTTTTGTCGGGAGTCAAGTTCCACTACAAGTAGGAGAAGATACGTTATATCCCGACTTGCTTTTCTATCATTTGGAACTGCGCTGCTATGTCGTCGTAGAACTGAAGATTACGAAATTCAAAGCAGAACATCTGGGACAGTTGGGCGTATATGTAAGTGCAGTCAATCATATAAAAAAGAAGCCTACAGACAACCCTACGATAGGTTTGCTTATCTGCAAGACTAAGAACAATGTGATGGCGCAATATGCTCTTGAATCGACCAATCAGCCAATAGGCATCTCCGAATATCAGTTGTCTAAGCTCATGCCTGAAAATATACAGAGCCAGTTGCCTACAATTGAAGATATTGAAGCAACACTTTCTGATATAAAGGAGACTAAGGATTTCAAAAAAGGGTAATGAAATGCTCAAATCTCTATAAAATACGCAAATGGTATTTGTTCTATTCTTCACAAATTGATTTTTTGTACCAAGCTGGTACAAAATTACTAAAGGTGGATAATGTAACAACCCCAATGCCAGACTAGCAGAATTTGTCTACCAAGTTGGTAGACAAATAAAACAATGTAACTGGCAGGGTGCCAGTTGCACTTCGTCAAGAAGGATATAGTACAGGTCGTCGTCTATCATCTTGGCTTTGATGTGTCTTTTTAAGATGCTCTCTTTGAGCACATTTCTAAATTGATTGACGAGGCACACAAGCATGTTCGCACGACCATAGATACAGTGATTCTATTGCGTGTATTCTGAAAAGCTAAACACTGTTTAGCCAATTCAAAAGAAATCAAAAAGTTCTATACTGCTTATTCTCAGATAGTTATGATTTTTCCCCAAGTTGGGGAAAATTGAAACACCACATTCTGTTCAATTCTTACCTCAAGTTGGAGAAAAGGAGCAAGACATTGCGGAGATGCTTTTTTCAATACCATGGACACACCATAAGTTCATCCTTGACAAGATAAAGGGTGATGTACAGAAAGGATTGTTTTTTGTTGCAAAGGCAAAAGAGGTTTACTTTTGACGAGCAACATTTCTTTGTGGATTTGGTGTTCTACAACCGCCTGCTGCAATGTTATGTACTCATTGACCTAAAGATGGGCAAATTGACACATCAAGATTTGGGGCAAATGCAGATGTACGTGAACTATTATGACAGGCATATGTCTATGCAGCGGCTTACCAGCTCTATCTGCCCGACAAAGCCTTGCTGCAAGCCAAGGTGAAGGAATGGATTCAGGAATTTGAGGAGAATGAAGAAATAAAGAAATTAGAGGAAGATTAAACAGTTGCTCAAACGCATCAATCTAAAGGCAGAAAACACTTGGGATACCCCCAATATGGCTAGCTGCCGAAGGGGGATGGTGTGAAACGACATTGAAGTCGTTGGCAAAAGAAGTATCCTACCCCCGCCAGGCGTCCCACCGGATTTGAAATCATAAGTGGTTGAAAGATTATTTTAGGTATGTTGCTCTATAAAGTAGGATTTCCTTTTTAAGGAATCCTACTTCTTATAGTAACATGCCTGAATGGAGTCTTACTCAAATCCCCGCCATTAATAACCACTAACAACGCTCCAACCCATTCTTGCATTTCAAGGTAAAAGTTAAATTTCGCAATAGAAAAACCTGCTCATTTTCCTTTTTGTATATCATAACCAGCATAGAGGTAATAATAGTCATGTAGAGAATGACTTTTATGCCATTCTCATTAGTAGACAGAAAATGAGAAAAATTCAAATTCTGCTTTAAAAACTTAAAGTAAACCTCTATGTCCCAGCGCTTTTTATAACAGAACGCAATTTCTTGTGGAGTCATATCAAAGTCGTTAGTTATAAAAAACACTTCATTTTCTACACGCTTTACCTTACCCTTATTATTTGGACGAGTTGTATCACGAGGCGTTTTGATTTTAGCCTTAATCACTCAATACTTTGTATTTGAAAAATCTTTTTTTCTCTGTCATATAGGAACACAACAAGGTCATCCACCAACTCCAATTTTCCTAAATCAGTGTTAGTGTTTTCTGTCATAAGACTTTCTATAACCTGCATTTTGCGGTTAGTCTTAATTCGTCCTACAAACTTAGCCTTTGCATCTTCTACCAATTCATAATTCTTAAGAGCACAGAATCCCTTGTCAAGAACGTATAGATTGTTATGTTCTGGGTCATACTTAATCAGTTCTTGCACAACACCGGCATAGCTATGTCTTCGCTAAGATATTCTGGTTTAGAAAAAACTTCAGCAAGTTTAGCAGAAAAGCCATCATAAGCTACCGTATACTTTATTTGTTTGCGTTCTGCTTTATTTGATGCTTTTTTACCAACAGTAAATCCTTTCTTCAGTTTGTTGCAGGTTTCTGCCACCATGGAACTATCTATACAAACTATGTTTTTGGCCTGCAATTCTTTTTCTGTATATAACTGAGACAGACGGTTATACAGTAATTCAAAAGCCTTCTCAAAGAAGTCGAGATTTACATTAGCCAAACGGGTAGATATGGATCCGTGTGTTATGCTAGCATCCAATGCTACATTGAACAAAGTCTTATACGTAGGATTATTGAAGATTGACTCAAGTCTTCTTTGACTAACATGGTCGGCAGACAAGAAGGCAAAGACAAGAAGGTAGAAAAGGCGCTCGCCGGTTAATACCTTGGCGCAATAATCCACCTTCGTGTCTTTTGCTATTTTTGCGATTTCTTCATCAGGAATCATTCTAAGAATATCCCATGCATGTACCTTTATTTTGCCCATATTTGCTATTTTCTATTGTTTCTATCTACCTGCAAAGGTAGAAAAAAATAATTGAAATATGCAAATAAATAACTGATTATTAAGTGGTTGTAAGAGTTAAAAAATCTATCAACCACTTATGGTTACAAATCCGCCGAGACGCATGACGGTTTTGCCTTTGAATATTATTCGTCCTTTGGTAAATCGTGGTTAGAATATCTTACAGCAAGTCCAATTGCTTTACCTAGCAACGGTGGTACAGCATTACCAATCTGTACCAGCTGCTTGTTCTTCTTGCCTTCGAAAATGAAATCATCAGGGAATGACTGTAAACGTGCCATTTCTCTAGCTGTCAAAACACGAGGCAATTTTGGATGAAGATTCACACCGCCATGATTTTCTTTGATAGTACATGAAGGAGCGTCCCATGGACATTTTTTCCAAGCATCACTATAACCTTTGTAGAGGCTGGCGCCTTCAGGAGTTTCCATAATTCTCTTTGCCATATCAGGTCGATGAACAGTTGGGACATGGTTAAATTCTGGGTCAACCGGATGATCGATGAGATCGCCGATAGCCTGACCTGTAGTTATGTATTCCTGAGGAGATAGCATTGGCTTAGGATGGAAGTTTTTCAATCCTTTTCTGTTACCGATAAATATCACACGCTCGCGCTTCTGTGGTGTATAATAATCAGCAGCACAAAGTGTAGTGACATTCATCTCATAGCCAATTGCTTCAAAATCAGCAAGAATTTTCTTTTCAACAAGTCCCTTAAGCATTGTGCGCAATCCCTTCACATTCTCGCAAATGACGAAGTCTGGCTGAAGTTCTACTACGATTTCAATAAGCTCCTTGTAAAGGGAATTTCTTGGATCATCAACGATGCGATTTCCTGCCATAGAGAAACCTTGACATGGGAATCCTCCAGCCACAATATTCAAACGTCGACCATTCAACTGCTTTCGAACAGTTTCATAAAATTTCTTTTTATTCTCAGGGTCTTTGATATCTCCATTTACAAATGGATGGTCGAAATTGCGGTTGTAGGTCATACAAGCCTCGTTAAACCAGTCTAGACCACAGATTCCTTTCAATCCCGACATTTCAAGTCCCTTGCTGAGGCCACCAGCACCACAGAACAAATCTACAAAAGTCATTTCAGATTTGCCTGGATTGTCCCAGAATTTATTGATGTCAGCCCAGTTTACTCTATCACCGCCTTTTTTGTAATCATCTGATGCCTCGTATTCAGTTCCCTTGAATAAATCAAGTTCAGCATTCGGCTTGAACGAATCTGCAATTTCCTGTGCACGTTTAGCATCTCCTCCCTCCTTGATATACTTTTTGAAAGCGTTGAAATCTTCTTCACTAATACTATATGTATTGTTGTTTTTTGTTGTTTTTAATTCACCCGATGCTACATAACGACGAACAATCTTTAAGGTCATTCCCATCATTTTTGCAACCTCGTTTATTGAATAGTTATTTATATTTTCCATTATTATTATTTCTTCTTGAAAACGAATATGTACTCATGCTTGAAGAGGAAGTTTCCGTTCTTTAGTGCTCTGTATTTCCAAATACCTTCTGAACCTATTTTTCCTCTGTTGCCGACCATATCTTTTACCACGATACCCTTTAGCTCACACTTTACTGCTTTTTTGATAGCATACATCAGATAGAATCCAAGCGGTATCACTTCGCCATTCCTCCAAAGATCGCCAATAACGAGCACAAAGTACTGTTTCTTCTTCAGAAAAGGCCATACATTTTTGACACTTTGCGTATATTTTTCGATAAACGCATTAATGTCAGATATGTTTGATAGGTCTTCTTTTTTATCAGTAAACTTCACTATGTCTAAGTATGGAGGATGCGACATCACTAAATCTACGCCTGTATTCTGAAGTTTTATAATATCATCAGACAAGGCGAGACTTACCTGTTCGGAATCGGTGACATCACAGTTATGGATAAAGTATTTGGCTTTACTTCCATCCATCTTGCTTCTGACGTAGTTAATGATTTCGTCATTAATGTCTAAACCGATATAGGAACGCCCCAGTCTTTCTGCTTCATACAATGTTGTGCCACTTCCCATAAACATATCTAGCACGATGCCATTTTCTGGGGTGTATCTTCTAATCATCTGGTCAGGAATCTGTGGTACGAAATTTCCGTGATAATTGTTCTCTCGCTTGCCGCCTTTAGCGCGCGGACCAATCATCCAAAGACTATCAACATTTATGTCTAGCTCCTTCCAAGTTTCCTTATTTAGTTCCATTTCTGAGTAAATTTTGCGCAAAATTAATACAAAAATACGAGATAGAAGAATGGACAGATTATTTCATGCATTTTTTAAAACTTGCAAGATGAAAAGATAAGAATTACCTCGTTTTTTTAAATAATTCTTATCTTTCGCCCATTTCATCCTCTTTGATTTTTTATAAACTCTCGAAAAGCTCTGCGATAAGCTACAGGGTCGTATAGGTAGCACCCAACACAACCTTTTTCCTTGGTATAATTCTCATCCCCATCATAAAACGGAAAGTCTTCGAATCCTTCCAGAACAGAAGCGCTCCATCTTTTGTTTGTTTCCTTGCATTCTTTGCACTTCTGCCTCTTGAAATCATTGGCAGCCTTGCAAAGTGGTTGGAAATCTTCAAGCTTTTGTGTTTGAAGGTCTGAAACTCTCATATCTTCTTTACGACCATCTTTGTGGTCCACTTCGATTTTCATATTCGCAGAGATTCCTCCAAGTGTACCAAGCATAACACAGGGTTTGGAAGAGATAGCTTCCTTTATGTCGCTTCTGATGTTTTGGTTGAATCTAGATTCTTTATTAATGCCATTTAATCTGATTCTGTCTATACCATTGCCTGAAGTCAGACTTCTATCTACTTCTATAATATATTTCTTTTCCAGTGCACTTCCCTTACGTCCCCAATCAAAGCCATTGCCGAGTTTGAGCATCGCATACTTACCGACAAATTCCGAAGTGTTAACCCAACGGCTGATGCCTTTGCTATTTGGCTGCGCTAACTTGATGAATAAATCTGGTTTTTTCATATTCGTTTATTTTAGTTTCTTTGAAAGTTCTTCACGCCACTTTTTGCCATCATACCATCCACAGCCCTCACAGGAACCAGTATACTGACTATCACCTTTATACCAAAATGGTATTTCTAAAAATGGTGGCCTTATGTTGTGTTCTTTGCAATAGGCACATCTCCTGTCTTTAAGCAGGTTATGGTCTCTTGTTAGAAGTTGGAAATGTTGCTTGATCTCTTCGTCAGAAAGATTTGATGCGTCAATATCATGTTCGAGACGAGTCCAAGGAATTTTGTGGTCAATCTCTGGCTTAGAAGAAATGGAGGCCCCAGTAAAGGCATCTTTATTTTTGAAGATCTTCAAGATTCTTTCTCGAGTTTGGGCATTGATTTTACATCGAGTATGTTCCGTGAAAATTGGTTCGATTTTAAGCAACTTATAGTGAGTAGATTTCCTTTGGCATATTGGACAATATAATTTTTTTGCCCATCGTTGAGGTCCTGTCTTTTCAAAGTAATAACCTCGATTTCTGGCTGTACGGGAAACAGCAGCAGCCTGGTCGCTGGGCATAATGTGCGAAGCACAAGTCCATTCGCCGACATTGTCTTTGCAAGCTTTAAGAAATTTATCAATATTGCTCATAGTGCATAATATTAATGTACGATGAGAGGGGTTGTAAAACCCCTCATTTCCAAAGGAATGAGGGCGTGGGGATGACCATTGGTATCAAGGCTTAGCACGGCCGCTCCAGTCAATAACCACCCTTGTCCACGCCCC
>OIZE01002400.1_pt1 | contig 10025 bp, 5 predicted proteins | sample 1588421 | NCBI WGS metagenome assembly OIZE01 (sample SAMN03283251) | human gut metagenome | biome: human-associated habitat; material: feces | host: Homo sapiens | place: USA | collected 2013
GCTCCAACTATCTTTCCATCTTCTACCGCTACAACACTCGTAGTCGGATTTCTCTTAAGAAATCTAAGGACTCCATCTCTTGAGTCGTCAATAGAACGGATTCCAAAGCCGTGAATGGTCTGCCAGAGGCTGTACACCTCGTCATAGTCATCTATCGTCATAACCCTTATTTCATATTTATTCTCATTACTCATTTTATTAAATCATCCTTATATTTTTATATAACTATCAGCATTATAATGCATCTTTCTGATAATTATTTTCCTATTATTAATTATTACGGGAACATAGGAACCATATTAAGTCCCTCTGCCTCATCGAAGCCAAATAACAGATTCATATTCTGAACCGCCTGTCCTGCAGCACCCTTTACCAGATTGTCAAGAGCACCCATCATAATAATTCTGCCGGTTCTCTCATCAATCACAAAGTTTACATCCACATAGTTGCTGCCCTCAACCCACTTTGTCTCAGGGCAGACACCTTTTTTGAGTACTCTGACAAACTTCTCATTTGCATAATACTTATCGTAAACTGCCTTAATCTCATCATATGTAGGAAGTGTTCCGTCAGGCTTTTTCTTAAGTGTCGCATACTCTGTAGCGAGGATTCCTCTGTTCATCGGAACAAGATGCGGAGTAAAGTTGATAAGGATTTCTTTTCCTGCCGCATATCCAAGCTGTTCCTCTATCTCAGGGGTATGTCTGTGTGAGGCAACGCCATATGCCTTCATGCTCTCATTTACTTCACAAAACAGATTAGGTGTCTTTGCACCACGTCCTGCGCCTGATGTGCCTGACTTTGCATCGACGATAAGTGTATCTGTATCAATAAGTCCCTCCTTCACAAGCGGATAAGCTGTAAGGATGGAGCATGTGGTATAGCAGCCAGGATTTGCAACAAGCCTTGTCTCCTTTGTGACCTTGTTCCTGTTTATCTCACACAGACCATATACAGCCTCATCAATAAACTGTGGCGACTTGTGCTCAATCTTGTACCATTTCTCATATGTGGCTACATCCTTGATACGGAAGTCCGCTGACAGATCGACAATCTTTACCTTACTTAATATATCCTCAGTGAGCACGCCTGCCAAAAAGCCCTGTGGAGTCGCAGTGAAAATCACATCAACCGACTCTGCAAGCTCCTCCATATTGTCATCCATGCACTTTGCATCAACTATCTGAAACATATTTCCATAGATATCGGCATAATTCTCATCCACATAGCTTCGTGAGCCATACCATGCAATCTCTACCTCTTTATGATTCATCAAAATTCTCACGAGCTCTGCTCCGGCATATCCGGTGGCTCCAATAATACCAGCCTTTATCATAGTATTTCCTCTTTTCATATTGTATTTCTGCATAACCATATAAAATGGGTCTTACGCATCATACATAATAATATAGTACAGTAATTTCAATCCGTAAAGAGAAAAATTATACAAAATTATGTATATTTATACATGAATAATGTATATTTTTTCACTTGCAATATGTAAAGAACTGGTATATATTTATTTTAAAGTAATTATTCAAGGCTTTTAGACACAAAAGCAGTTAATGGTTACCATCATAAAGAATAAACGAAAAGAGGACACGCACTTATGAAAGACAAAGTTGTATTAGCTTATTCAGGCGGACTTGATACCACTGCTATCATTCCATGGCTTAAAGAGACTTATGACTATGACGTAATCTGCTGCTGCATCAACTGCGGACAGGGAGAGGAGCTTGACGGACTCGATGAGAGAGCTAAATTATCCGGAGCTTCAAAGCTTTACATAGAGGATATCTGTGATGAGTTCAGTGAGGACTACATCGTACCTTGTGTACAGGCCGGCGCAGTTTATGAGCACAAATACCTCCTTGGAACAGCAATGGCAAGACCGGGCATCGCAAAGAAGCTTGTAGAGATTGCAAGAAAAGAAGGCGCTGTAGCCATCTGCCACGGTGCAACAGGAAAAGGAAACGACCAGATCCGTTTCGAGCTCGGTATCAAGGCACTTGCTCCTGATATCAAGGTAATCGCTCCATGGCGTCAGGACAACTGGAAAATGGATTCACGAGAGGCCGAGATCGAGTACTGTAAGGCACACGGAATTGACCTTCCGTTCGGCACAGATTCAAGCTACAGCCGTGACCGTAACCTCTGGCACATCAGCCACGAGGGACTTGAGCTTGAGGATCCTTCACAGGAGCCAAACTATGACCATCTGCTCGTATTAAGTGTCACACCTGAGCATGCTCCTGACGAGGGTGAGTATGTTACAATGACATTTGAGAAGGGTGTTCCTACATCTGTCAACGGCAAAAAGATGAAGGTAGCAGACATCATCAGAGAGCTCAACCGTCTCGGTGGCAAGCACGGCATCGGCATCATCGATATCGTTGAGAACCGTGTAGTAGGTATGAAATCACGTGGTGTATATGAGACTCCGGGTGGAACAATCCTCATGGAGGCACATGACCAGCTCGAGGAGCTCTGCCTTGACCGTGCCACAATGGAGGTCAAGAAAGAAATGGGCAACAAGCTCGCTCAGGTAGTATACGAAGGAAAATGGTTCACACCACTTCGTGAAGCAATCCAGGCTTTCGTAGAGTCAACACAGGAATATGTAACCGGAGAAGTTAAATTCAAATTATATAAAGGCAATATCATCAAAGCCGGCACTACTTCACCATATTCACTCTACAGTGAGTCTCTTGCAAGCTTTACTACAGGAGATTTATATGACCACCATGATGCAGACGGTTTCATCACACTGTTTGGTCTGCCACTCAAGGTGCGTGCAATGAAGCTTCTTGAGCTTGAGAACAAGAAGAACAATTAATTGTTACAACAAATAAAAGAAAAAGAGATGTGAAATAACAGCAATTATTTCACATCTCTTATTTTTTTAATAATTTCATTCTTTAAATCAAGTGCCTTATCCTTAATGTGTCTAGAAGCACTTTTTGATATAAGCACCCTTGCAATGAGCTTTGAAGCCACATCCCAATGGTCAAGCTTATAATTCATCTGAGCCAAAAGCAAATCAACCGTATCCTGATTCATACCACATATAGGGAAATGCTCAGTCGCAACCGCTCTTGTCATTCCATCAAGAGCCTGCTTATAATAATATTTTTCTGCCTTTTGTGCACTTACAAGCTCTTCACTTTCCGTTGAGATACCATCAGCCGTAAGCTGTTCGATTAAACCGCGATAAAGCCAGGATAGCTTAAGACAAATATATGCCTTTTCACTATACATAGACCTTTTGACAATCGCTGAAAAAAGTGCCAGCTTAAATCTGTCTATTGCCTCATCATACGAATATAACAAAGGCACCGACTTGCTGCCGGGCTTAAATTTGGCAGCAACCTGCTCCTTAAGCAGCCTTATCTGTGTACTCGATACATGTACAAAGTCGCCATTCATCGCACTATAACCACAATGCGGACACGATGTGACACCATACTTTATTGTATCAATTCCCTTGTAAACCGGTCTGAAATCATCATCAGAGCCAGCAAACCTGATCTTTGATGTCCGTACCGTCAGTGTTTGAAAACTCTGATCACACACCGGACATGTTATATTCTTTGCGAAAACAAAATCAGTTTCATCCTCTGTCTGAACAGCAGCTGCCACCGGAGCATCCCCGGTGGCAACTGCTTTATCCTCATCATACAGGTCATTTATGTCTTCGGGATTTAAACCGAATTTATCAATGCCTGACATTAAATCCATATTTTACCTCTATTCTTCTCTTCTGTTTATTTTTAGTCAAAAACTATTTAGCTGTCGGAAGCTTGAATGAGCTCTTTAATGAGACGATTCTGTTAAATACAGGCTGTCCATCCTTTGAGTCCTTGCAATCCGCGCAGAAGAAACCATTTCTGACAAACTGGAAGCTGTCATAAGCCTTGGCATTCATAAGCTCCGGCTCCACTACACAGTTATCAAGCACTGTGAGTGAATTTGGATTAAGATTTAAGCTTCCGTCCTCATTGTACACTCCAAGCTCCTCATTTACGATATTCTCGTAAAGACGTACAGTTACCTGCTTTCCATACTCGGCTGAAACCCAGTGGATAGTTCCCTTGACCTTTCTGCCATCAGGACTGTTGCCACCCTTTGATGCCGGATCATATGTACAGTGAATCTCTGTAATATTGCCGTTTTCGTCCTTCACACAGCTATTGCACTTCACAAAATAAGCATTCATGAAACGCACCTCATTGCCAGGGAACATACGGAAATACTTCTTCGGTGGCTCCTCCATGAAGTCATCTCTCTCCACATAAAGCTCTCTGGTGAAAGGAACTTTTCTCTTTCCAAGCTCAGGATTCTCCACGTTATTGTCCACTTCAAGATACTCAACCTGTCCCTCAGGGTAATTGTCGATAATCACCTTGACCGGATCAAGCACAGCCATCATACGAGGGCGCTTAGCCTTTAAATCCTCTCGGATACAGTACTCAAGCATAGCGTAGTCAACAGAGCTGTTAGCTTTTGATATACCACACAGATCAACAAAATTCTGGATAGACTCCGGTGTGAAGCCCCTGCGTCTGAGCGCTGCTATAGAAACAAGCCTCGGGTCATCCCAGCCATCAACGATACCGTCCTCAACAAGACGCTTGATATATCTCTTTCCTGTTACAACATTAGTCAGATAGAGCTTTGCAAACTCAATCTGCTTTGGCGACTCCTCAGGAGAATTCTTAAATCCACATTCAATAACCACCCAATCATACAGTGGTCTGTGGTCTTCAAACTCAAGAGTACATATAGAATGTGTGATGCCCTCAATAGCATCCTCTATAGGATGAGCAAAATCATACATAGGATATACACACCATTTATCACCTGTATTGTGATGTGTCATATGAGCCACACGATAAAGAATCGGATCTCTCATATTGATGTTTGAAGAGCTCATGTCAATTCTCGCACGAAGCACCTTTGTGCCATCCTCAAACTCACCGTTTTTCATGCGCTCAAAAAGGTCTAAGTTTTCCTCAACACTTCTCTTTGAGTATGGATCCTCCTTGCCGGCCTCTGTGAGTGTACCTCTATACTCTCTTATCTCATTAGGTGTCAGATCAGATACATATGCCTTTCCCTTCTTTATCAGTCCTACTGCACACTCATACATCTTGTCGAAGTAATTGGATGCAAAAAACTTCCTGTCAGCCCAGTCAGCACCAAGCCACTTAACATCGGCCTCGATAGACTCTACAAACTCCAGACGCTCCTTGGTAGGGTTTGTATCATCAAACCTGAGATTGAACTGTCCGTCATACTTCTTTGCCAGTCCATAGTTTAAAAGAATAGACTTCGCATGGCCGATATGCAAATAACCGTTTGGCTCCGGTGGGAATCTGGTCTTTACAGTCTTGCAATGACCCTCAGCCAAGTCCTTCTCAATAATCTGTTCAATAAAATTTTTCGAAACTGTTGCCTCGTTCTCCATAAATGTTCCTCCGAAAATAATACTGTGTCCATTATAAATTCATCAGTTTACTTTGTCAATGAATTAGAAAAAGTAGTACATGTATATTATACGTGCGTATGTGTAAACAGATGATCCTGACAGTATTCCTTGTTGCCGGTGCACTTCGAGCAGTATCTGAATGTTAATTCAGGATTTGACAATTCCGTTCTGCCGCATATATAGCACTTGTGACGTGAGATGCCACTTCCCGGGCGAGGTTCGGAAAACTGAGCCTTAAACTGTGCCTTTCTCCTCTTCTGGTGCATATTCTGTCTGAATGAGAGCCTGTGCTTGCAGCCATAAATGAATACCAACAGATTTATAAGTGCAAGTACGATTTCTGAGCCGTATGCCAATCCAATCTGCCATCCAAAGCTCATATAGGTATACACATCATATGCAAACATCACGAAGTAAACAAGCACCATCCACTTCATCTTTATAGGAAGCACAAAGTAAAGCCTCACCTCTGCCTCCGGCATCAAAAGACCAAGCATCAGATACATAGCTATAAGTATATAGTACATAGTCAGATTGATGGATACATGTGTCACTGCAAATGCAAGCATTCCTACTATATCATACAGCAAAAAGCCTCCGAAAAAGTACACATTCATCCTAAAAGAGCCAAGATATGACTCCATGCTGTCTCCAAGCGTCCACAGACAGAATATAAATAAAAGCTGTAAAAATGATATGCTGCCGCTCGGCACAAAAATCCAGCTTATAAGACGCCATACCTGTCCGTGCAAAATAGCAGAGGCTGAAAACTGCAGATAATAAAGGACAACATCTCCCTTTGTCAAAAGCAGCACACTGCCTATCAGATTCGCAGCGATAAATATTCTAGTGATATTCGGAATCGCTTTACTTCCATATTTTTGTTCTAGTTTGTTAAGCCAGTTCATACATTTTAGCAGACATGGTTTTGATGCAATAAAAAACCACGCATCTGCATCCTCCTGTCATATTATTGCTGCCTTTTACACTATAGTGCAAAGGGCAGCGGTTATTACAAAATTTATTATGATAGTTAAATCATACTTTGTCAACGAGACTGCGAATTATTCACAAATTCTTTATAATTATAGTCATTGTAATTTGTCGATATCTGTCGTATAATAATCTCTGTTTTGATAATAATAGAACAATTATATATTTTAATAAGAAGAAAGATATATAAAAACATATAAGTAATACATTATGGAGGAACCACTATGGAAAATAACAGCTTACATAAGTTGGGCATTGATATCGGCTCAACAACCGTCAAGATTGCACTTCTTGATGCCGATGACAATATCCTCTTTTCCGATTATGAGCGTCATTTTGCAAATATCCAGGAGACACTTGAGTCCCTTATCAGAAAGGCCTACGACAAGACAGGTGACCTTTCAGTTTGTCCTATGATAACAGGCTCCGGCGGACTCACTCTTGCAAAGCACCTTGAGGTGCCATTCGTACAGGAGGTTATAGCTGTATCTACTGCACTCACACACTATGCTCCACAGACCGATGTGGCAATAGAGTTAGGTGGCGAGGATGCCAAAATCATATACTTCGAGGGCGGCAACGTGGAACAGCGTATGAACGGCATATGTGCCGGCGGTACAGGCTCATTTATCGACCAGATGGCTTCTCTCATCCAGACAGACGCTACAGGACTAAATGAATACGCAAAAAGCTACAAGGCCATCTACCCTATCGCAGCCCGCTGTGGAGTATTTGCCAAAACAGATATCCAGCCTCTCATCAATGAGGGAGCCACACGCGAGGATTTATCCGCTTCAATCTTTCAGGCCGTGGTAAACCAGACCATCAGCGGTCTCGCCTGCGGTAAGCCAATCAAGGGACATGTTGCTTTTCTTGGCGGTCCTCTGCACTTTTTGTCAGAACTTAAATCAGCATTTATCAGAACCTTAAATCTCGATGACGAGCACACTATCGTTCCTGAGAACTCTCATCTGTTTGCAGCAATAGGCTCTGCATTAAACTATAAAGACAACTCTGTCACCACACTCTCATCCTTAATCGACCGCCTCTCAAACGGCATAAAGATGGAATTTGAGGTAGCACGTATGGAGCCTCTTTTTAAGGATCAGGCTGATTACGATGAATTTACAACACGTCACGGCAACAATCACGTAAAGACCGGTGACCTTTCTACATACAAGGGCAACTGCTATCTCGGAATAGATGCGGGCTCAACCACCACTAAAATCGCTCTCGTAAGCGAGGACGGAGACCTTTTATACTCATTCTACAGCAACAACAACGGAAGCCCTCTCGCGACAGCCATCCGTTCTATCCAGGAGATTTACGCAAAGCTTCCTGAGGATGCACACATCGTACACTCCTGCTCTACAGGCTACGGAGAGGCTTTATTAAAGGCTGCTTTAAAATTGGACGACGGCGAAGTTGAGACTGTAGCCCACTACTACGCAGCAGCATTCTTCGACCCAAAGGTAGACTGTATCCTCGATATCGGTGGACAGGACATGAAGTGCATCAAGATAAAGAACCAGACTGTCGACTCAGTACAGCTCAACGAGGCCTGCTCTTCAGGCTGCGGCTCATTTATCGAAACCTTCGCAAAGTCCTTAAACTACTCAGTTCAGGATTTCGCAAAGGAAGCCCTTTTTGCAAAGAACCCTATCGACCTCGGAACCAGATGTACGGTTTTCATGAACTCAAAGGTAAAGCAGGCCCAGAAGGAGGGCGCATCTGTCGCAGATATATCAGCAGGACTTGCCTACTCAGTAATAAAGAATGCACTTTTCAAGGTTATCAAGCTGTCTGATGCAAGCGACCTCGGTGAAAATATCGTAGTCCAGGGCGGTACATTCTACAATGATGCCGTTCTTAGAAGCTTTGAAAAAATAGCAGGTGTACATGCCACAAGGCCTGATATCGCAGGTATCATGGGTGCCTTTGGTGCCGCACTCATCGCACGTGAGCGCCATGAGGCTGATTACAAGACAACAATGCTCACAATCGACCAGATAAACGAGCTCACCTACACCACAAAGCTCGCACGCTGTCAGGGCTGTACAAACCACTGTCTTTTAACTATAAACAAATTCTCCGACAACAGACAGTACATCACCGGAAACCGATGTGAAAAGGGTCTGGGCAAGGAGAAGAACAAGGATAACATCCCAAATCTTTTTGAATACAAGAACAAGCGTATATTTGACTATGAGCCACTTGACCCAAAGGATGCTCCACACGGTACAGTCGGCATCCCAAGAGCCTTGAATATGTACGAGAACTATCCGTTCTGGGCTACATTTTTCAAACGTCTCGGCTTTTCTGTAGTGCTGTCACCACAGTCTACCAGAAAGATCTATGAGATGGGTATCGACTCCATCCCAAGTGAGTCAGAGTGCTACCCAGCAAAGCTCACACATGGTCATATAAGCTGGCTCATAAAACAAAATGTAGATTTTATTTTCTACCCGGCAGTGCCATATGAGCGCAAGGAGTTTCCTGATGCAAACAATCACTACAACTGCCCTATTGTCACATCATACTCTGAGAATATCAAAAACAACGTGGACGAGATTACCTCAGGCGAGGTTAAATTCATAAATCCGTTTATGTCATTTGAGAGTGAGGAAACTATCTCACAGCAGCTTGTTGCCACCTTCTCAAAGGGTGATTTCAATCTGCCTGAGTCACAGATTCGTGATGCGGTAGCCGCAGGCTGGAAGGAACTTGCCATGACAAGGCTTGAGATACAGCGAAAGGGCGAGGAAGTGCTCGACTACATGGAAGACACCGGACGTCGCGGAATCGTGCTCGCAGGCCGTCCGTACCATGTGGACCCGGAAATCAACCACGGTATCCCTGAGCTCATCACAAGCTATGGCATCTGTGTGCTGACAGAGGACTCAGTATCCCATCTGGGCGAGCTTGAGAGACCTCTCATCGTCATGGATCAGTGGATGTACCACACCAGACTGTACTCAGCAGCCAACTTTGTAAAGACCCGTGATGACCTTGACTTAATCCAGCTCAACTCGTTTGGCTGCGGTCTCGATGCTGTCACAACCGACTGTGTAAACGATATACTGACAGGCTCCGGCAAGATATACACCTGCCTGAAGATTGACGAGGTAAACAACCTGGGCGCAGCAAGAATCCGTATCCGCTCGCTCCTTGCCGCCATAAGAGTCAAGGAAACCAAGCATGAAAAGCGTGAATTAAAGCCGTCTAACTACGAGCGTGTTGTATTCACCGAGCAGATGAAAAAGGACAACTACACCATCATCTGCCCTCAGATGTCACCTATACACTTTGACCTTCTCGTGCCAGCCTTTAAGGCAGCCGGCTACAATATGGTCATACCGGATATCCCTGCAAGGGAATGTGTGGACGTGGGACTTAAGTTCGTAAACAACGATGCCTGCTACCCTTCACTCATTGTCGTGGGACAGATTATGGCAGCCGTCAAATCAGGCAACTATGATATGACACACACAGCCATCCTCATCTCACAGACAGGTGGCGGATGCCGTGCGACAAACTACATCGG
>OIZE01002410.1_pt1 | contig 9996 bp, 8 predicted proteins | sample 1588421 | NCBI WGS metagenome assembly OIZE01 (sample SAMN03283251) | human gut metagenome | biome: human-associated habitat; material: feces | host: Homo sapiens | place: USA | collected 2013
CTGCTTGATACGACGGTCATTACACAAGTGCACACGCTCTGCCACACTATATAATTTATTGAATGCTTCACGCTGCATCACATTACCCAACCATGGACTGATATCGCGTTCTTCGTCTGTCCATGACATTGGATAAGGAACGTCTATCTGGTCTACAGATTTCAGTTTGGTAACGATTTCTGTTGGAGTAGAGAAAGTAATGCCTCTTTCTTTTGCACATATTGGCAATGCTTTCAGGAATTCCAAAATATTGGATGACAATGACTGTGCCATACCCAATGCGGAAAGTTCCATAAATATATTGATAACTTGTTCTTCTTCGGGTAATGCTGCAATCCAATCTACATATTTATCTGCAAACAAAGGATATTCGCTCCAGTCAGAGTTAGAGAACCGTAAACTGATATCATCAGACAATTTGAAGTCACGGAGCAACAACTTCAAGTTCGGATTCATGGCACAATGATACAGATAATGAGAACTCTTCCAGCCCAAAATATGCTTAGCACCTTCAGTCAACATTCCCTTGAAGCCCATATCAGCTATAATTGAACCGATTTCATTTGAGTAAATCAAACTAGAGTTACGGAATACCTTTGGTGTTTGGTTGAAAATTTGCTTAACCTTTACGCGCATGCGTTCCACTTCTTCACGGAAGCAGTCTTCATTTGCCAATGAAGAAAGACCATGTGAATAAGGCTCGCAGAGGAATTCACAGCAACCTGTATCGTTCAACTGATGCAACAGTTCGATAACTATCGGAGCATGAATTTCCAATTGTTCCAATGCTACTCCCGAAATAGAGAGTGCTACCTTGAATGCGCCTCCATTGGCTCTTGCCATTTCAATCAACGTATTCAGCGCAGGAACATACGAACGCTCAACTACTTCGTTGATGCCTTGTTCGTTGGCATAGTCATCATAATAATAGTGGTCGGTGCCTATCTCGAAGAAACGATAACGTTTCAAATGGATGATTTGATGTATCTCAAAGTAAAGACAGATTGTTTTCATATCTAGTGTGATTTTTATTATTTACCATAGTTTTTTAATACTTCCTCATAAAGAGCACGGATACGCAATCCGACTTTTTCCCATGTAATGCCATCCACTTCCTTTTTACCTTCTTCTTGCAAGTAATTAAAGAGAGACGGATAAGTACAGAGTGCATAGATGGCATCTGCCATCGCATGTATATCCCAATAGTCTGTTTTTATCACATTGGTTAGGATTTCGCCACAACCGGACTGCTTGGATATAATAGAAGGAGTACCACACTGCATAGCTTCAAGAGGAGCAATACCGAACGGTTCGGAAACCGAAGGCATCACAAACACGTCACTTTGTTTATAGGTTTCATAAACCTGACGTCCGCGCTGAAATCCCGGAAAATGGAAACGGTCTGCTATACCACGTTCCGCCACCATATTTATCATCGCATTAAGCATATCGCCCGAACCTGCCATCACAAAACGAATATTACGAGTACGTTTAAGTACTAACGCCGCTGCTTCTACAAAATACTCAGGCCCCTTCTGCATAGTGATACGTCCGAGGAAAGTCACGACCTTCTCTTTCGAATGTTCAGGACGCGGAATATCTAAAAGTTCCTGAGACAATGGATAAACAGCATTGTGCATAGCAAATACCTTTCTAGGGTCCTGATGATATTCGTTAATCACTGTGCGGCGAGTAAGTTCAGATACACACATAATACAATCAGCATGATCCATCCCGTTCTTCTCTATAGAATAAACAGTAGGATTGACTTTGCCACGAGAACGGTCAAAATCCGTAGCATGCACATGGATGCAAAGCGGCTTTCCGCTAACCATTTTGGCATGTACTCCGGCAGGGTAAGTCAGCCAGTCATGCGCATGAATGATATCAAACTCCTGCTGACGTGCTACCACCCCGGCAACGATCGAGTAGTTATTGATCTCTTCGTGCAGGTTGTCCGGATAACGTCCGGAGAACTCGATGCATCCCAGATCATTCGTATTGAGATAGTTGAAGTCGGCATAGATGTGGTCGCGCAAGTCGAAATACAACTGTGGGTCCATGACGTTGCCAATGCGGGAATTGACATAGTCCCAATCCGTGTCGCGCCAAGCAATAGGAGTGTCGCAGGCTCCAATTATTCTGGCGAAACTTTTGTCCTCGTCGCCATGCGGTTTCGGAATGACGAATGAAATATCCATATTCCCATTTTCTGCCATTCCTTTGGTCAGTCCGTAACTTGCAGTGCCAAGACCTCCCAAGATATGTGGTGGAAATTCCCACCCAAACATAAGGGCTTTCATTTGTGGATGAAAAATCTTAAGGTTAGACGTCAAAACTGTTTAATGTGGCAAGCGCTCTGAGAACGCCGCCGATGCTTGGTGCAAAACTGATTGCTCCGTGACCTGTGTATGGAGGGTTGCCGTCGTAAAGTTCGGATATTGAACCGATGCATTCGCGGGTCATGTCGTCTTCGTAGCCAATCAGCATGCGTCGTAGGAATGCCACGCCGCTATGGCCGAACACCTTGAGGTAGGCGTCGGTGTAGAAGCCTGTCATCCACGGACGTGTAGGACCGTTGAATGAGGCAAGCTGCCGTTGCACTTTGTTGCCTACAAAGAACGGGTTGTATCCAAAACTTTTTGGACTCAACGTGCGCACTCCATTTGGTGTCAGCAATTCGCGTGTTACGAAGTCAAGCACCTTTTTTCTCTGGCTTTTGTCAAGAGGAGAAAAGTCGCAACCGACAGCGATAAGCATGCTTGGACGTACACTTAAGTCCATGTAGTTTCCGTCTACATAGTCGTAGAGGTATCCATAGTCGTTAAGGAAAGTTTCAACAAATGCGGTTTTTAACGACTCTGCTGTTTCTTTCCATTTGTAAATTCTTTCAGGGCTCTTCCCTTGCTCTTCAAAAATAGTTGTGGCAAACATCAATGCATTGTACCAAAGGGCATTGAATTCGACAACATATCCTGTGCGTGGAACGACGGGAAGTCCATTGGTCTTGATGGCGTCCATCCATGTGGCAGGGGTTTTGCTTCCGTCGGTCGATAAAAGTCCGTCTTTGCCGATGTATAGATTGTTTTGTTTGCCGTCGATAATATGGTTGATTATCTTTTCAAGCAACGCGCCATATTTCTTTAGAGTGTCTTGAGGATTGGTGAATTTATAATATTGTTGTATGCACCAGGCAGCCCACAATGGGATGTCGGGCAAATCCAAATCCTCTATAGTCTTGTCTGTTTCACCAGTGTCCATCAACTTTATAAGCGCAGCGGAAGCGGTGTCCATAATCCGCTCGAAGTCTTGGCGGTGCTTTATTGCCAATGTGGTTCCTGGCAATGCGATGAAAAGGTCGCGGGCGATTACTTTAAACCACGGATACCCTGCGATAAGGTAATCCTTGTCGTTGTCGTGGAGATAGCATTGTTTTGCCGAGTTCTTCAAGCAATTGAAGAAGCTTGTGCGACTTGTGCGGTTTTGTGCTTCTTTCTCGAAAGTCTGGCGGAAACCACGAGGCTTTACAGGCTCTGTGCTTGCCGAGAAGATGATGCTTTCTCCTTTCTTAATTGGAATTTGGAAATATCCAGGAACCCATAGGTCTTCTGTGTAGGGTTCCTCGCGAGCCATGTCCTTGATGTATTCAAGGCCGTTGTACCAATGAGGATCGTAGACAAATTCGGGCTTGTGGTTGAATTGCAGATATAGCCTCGGGTAGCCTTCGTACAAGCAGAATGACACACCATTTTCGGTCTCTTCAAAGGATGTGTTTATCGCAGAGTTTTCGCTGCACAATGCCATTGAGTTGCGGAAAGCCAAGAATGGCTGGAACTGCAACGTCGTGGCAGAATGTGCTTCAAGCAACGTGTAGCGAATCATTATTCGGTTCTCGTGGGCGACAAATACTTTTTCCTTTGTCAGCACCACTCCTCCAACTCGATAGGTCAGTTTCGGAATTGTGTCACAATTAAACTCACGAAGGTATTTGTGTCCGTTTGGACTGTATGCGCCATTCCGGTAGCGGTGTATTCCTAAATTAAAAGGAGCGCCGTGCTGGATAACGGTCTCGTCAAGCGATGACAGCAGAACGTAATTGTCATTGCTCATCTCTTTTATGGGAGTGACAAGAAGTCCATGTTGCTTTCGCGTATTGCACCCGATTACAGTGGTGCAATGGTAAGAACCAGCCATATTTGTGCGCAGAATCTCTTTTGGAAGAGATTGGTCAAGGTTTATGAGCAGGTTCTTGTCAAACTTAAGGTAACTCATTATTTATATGTTGGAGTTTATATGTTATTTTAATGGTTCTAAATTATGGTACGAATTTAAGGATATTTTTTAGTAAAAAAAAGGAAACTGCTGCAAAACATATAATCAGTGCGGATATTGTGATTTTAAACATTGAGCTCGGAGCGGATTGAGTTGATGAAATCCCAGAAAGAAGACTCAATATTGGTGAAGAAGTTGCCTTTGTCGGGAGTGCGCAGTCGGGAAAATACATTCAAGGAGAGGGGGTGGCAGACGATGTCGATTCTGTCGTCCATCATTATTGGCTCGCCGTCCAGGTGTATGATGCCCTCGCGTTCGCGTTCAATTGTCAACGACGGAGTCCTGAACGAGATGATATTTGTGTCCTGGTCGATGTGTTTTGAGAAAAGCAGCAGCCCGAGAATGGCGGTGTCGAAAGGCGTTATCGGCAGCACAACGGTGACGTCAATCAATCCGTCGTGCATATCGGCATTGGGCGCGATGTAGGCGTTGTTGCCATATTGCGACGCATTGCCGCAGGCGATGATGAATGCTTTCTCTGCTATGACGCCGTTGGGTGTGGTGATTTTATATCGTTGCGATCTATAGCGTAGATATTCTCCGATAGCGCTTTTGACGTAGTTGAGAGGTCCGCGTTTTGTGCTTTTTGCGAATTTCTCACTCACTTTTGCATCAAATCCGACGCCGCATGTGCAAAAAAACGGATGGCCGTTGGCGGTGCAGTGGTCGATGGTGTCGAATTCGTCAGAAAGGATAATGTCAATGGCTTTGTTTATGTCCATTGGTATGCGCAGATGTCTGGCAAGCCCGTTTCCGGAACCGCTTGGTATGATGCCTAATTTTGTGGCGGTGTGGCACAGCGCACTTGCTGTTTCGTTTACTGTTCCGTCGCCGCCAACAGCAATTACAGCGTAGTAGCCGTCGGCTGCGGCTGCTTTTGCAAGGTCGTATGCGTGGTTCGGGCGTTGGGTGAACCGTATGGTTATGTCGTGACCGTCAAACCTCTTCTCAAGGACTTCCGGCAAATAGTCTTTTTTGCCGTTTCCTGAAATGGGGTTGATGAGAGCCAAATATTTTCTGCGTCCGTCCATATTTGCAAAGGTAGGCAAAAAATGCCGGAAATTTCTTTGAAAATGCCGATTATTGAAATTAAAGAAGTATCTTCGTGAAAAAATAAGTGTATGAAAAACAAATTCGATTTAATTCTTAACATTTCAGTCTTTGTGTTGGGCGTAATCTTTATCGTACTTTGGTCGAACGGAAAAGGCGTGTTCGATTTGGTGTCGATGGCTGTGGGAATTCTTTTTATCGTGTTCAGCGCATGGTCGCTTGTCGCGTTGCTTGTCAAGAGAAAGGATGGCGTGTTGCCGACAAAAGCTGTTGCGTGGACATCTGTGCCGGTCGTAGGCAGTTTGGCATTGGGAATTGCAATGGTTGCGGCAAGCAGTTTCTTTGTGGAGATATTTTCATATTTGTTTGCCACGATGCTGATTGTCGGTGCGATTTATAAGTTTTGGAGAATAATGTCGGCGAAGAAGACGGTAGACTATCCTGTGTGGGTGTTTATTATTCCGTCGGTAGTCATGGTTTGTGGAATCGTCTTGTTTGCGGTAGGCATACAGATTGTCCAACAATGGCTGGCATTGATTGTCGGAATTGCATTTATTGTCTATTCGCTCCACTCGCTGCTGGAAAGCGTTCTGTTTGAGAGACTACGGTCAAAGCGGACAAAACAAAATGTCGAGGACGTCGATTTTGTGGACATCCCCGACAATGATAGTCATTAATTGCTAAAGAGCCAACCGTGCGTTGACGTATGAGATTATCTGATTTATCACGTCTTCCTCCGGGAGGCGTGACGAATCGATGCACAAGTCGTATGACGAAGAGTGCCCCCATTCTTTGTCGGTGTAGAAGTTGTAGTATTCAGCACGTAATTTGTTTGTCTTTTTTGCCAACGCTTTGGCGTCGTCGATGGTGAGACCGTCGATTCGCTTTGTGATTCGTTCAGCGCATGCATCTTGTGATGCGCTTATAAAAATTTTGATACAATACGGGTTGTGGCGCAGAAGAAAATCTGCGCACCGTCCCATAATCACACAAGATTCGCGTTCGGCAATTGCGCGGATAGTGTCGCATACGGTTTTTTGGACGCTGTCGTAGTATGATGATGCCGGACTCGCGGCAAAAGGTTGCATGTAGAACCCAAGGTTCATTGACAGATTGTTGATGTAGAATGACGGGAGCTTCTCGTCGTTTTTTTTGAACAATTCTGGATTCGCTCCAATTTCTTTGGCCGCCTCAAGCAGCAGTTCCTTGTCGTAGAATTTGATGCCGAGGCGTTCGGCGAGTTTCTTTCCTATATCATGTCCGCCACTGCCGAATTGGCGGCCGACGCTTATCACATATTTCTTCATAGCGGTTAATGTTTTCACAAAAATACAATATTTTTGTGATACGTATTGTCGATTTTTGCGATTTTTAAGGAGAAGGGCTTCTTCTGTGTGAATATTTGCGATGTTGACAAAAACATATGAGGAATTATTTAATTTTTAGGTGGAATATCTTTGGAATTCTAACGCAAACAAGTAAATTTGCAATATTATTTAATTAATCAATAAAGAAATTTAAAATGAGTTTGAAAGTATTGTTAATGGCGATGTCTATGGCTGCTGGTTCTACATTCGGAATCGTGGCACAATCGGCAGCGGTGGTCGATGTCCTGAAAGAAGTTAAAGCGGAATATGCACCAGATACGCGTGTGGCAGTTTGGAGCGTCATGGCAAAAACAGTGGATGGAGTGGAAGTTCTGACCGGAGATGTCGACAATCAATCGGCCAAATCCGATATTTTGGCAAGACTTGACAAACTAAACATAAAATTTGAAGATAGAATAAAGATTCTTCCAGAGGCAACTGTTAAGGGGCCATGGGCATTGGTGTCGATATCTGTGGCATGTGTCAGAGGTGCTGCCGCGAGCGGTGCTGAACTCACATCGCAGGCGATAATGGGCACGCCTGTGCGAGTCCTTAAATCAGAAGACGGAATGTCGATGGTGCAGACTCCTGATGAGTATATAGGTTATGTCACCGACAATTCACTTAAATTCATCTCAGAAGAAGAATTTTATAGCTGGAAAAAAGCCGACAGGCTTGTTGTCACAGAACTTGAGACGTCGATGTATGAAAAACCGAAAGTAGACAATCAAACGATTGTGTCCGATTTGTTGCTTGGCAACATATTGGTCAAAAAAGGAGAAAAAGGCAAGTATTATAAAGTTGCCACACCAGACGGTCGTGAGGGTTTCGTGCTTAAGAAACACGCAGCGGCACTTGAGGAGTGGGCAAATCAGACATACGATTTCAAGACGATAGAGAAAAATGCGCGTAAAATGATGGGACGTCCATACCTTTGGGGCGGAATGTCGGCAAAGATGGCTGACTGTTCAGGTTTTGTGCGCACATCGTATTTCTCAAACGGCATAATCCTTCAGCGCGACGCTTCGCAGCAGGCGTTGACGGGAAAGAAAGTTGACTGCGCAGCATGGCGGACAGAGGCGGAGCCGGGCGACCTGATATTTATTGGGTCAACATCGGGTAAGGTTACGCATGTGGCGATGTATGTCGGTGGAGGAAAATATATCCACAGTTCCGGACGTGTGAAAGTCAACAGCATGGATCCAAAGGCCGATGACTATTTGGATTACCATTTCATTTCTATGTCGAGAATAAATAATGAGGTTGGTACAAAGGGCATTGTCTCAGTGAAAAACCATCCTTGGTATTTTTGAAAAAACTAATTAAAAAACATATTTATGGATCGTAGGAATTTCTTAAAAGGAACCGCCTTGGGTTTGGTGGCTCTTTCTGCGCCAATATCATTGTCGGCTGCAGAAAAGGCAAGAACTGTGGCAAAAACTGGCAAGTTGAAACTGTCATTCAAGCCAAATGAATTAAAATTGCGACATGCTTTCAATTTGGCTCGCAACAGCCGTACAACGACTCCTGATGTGCTTGTGCAGTTGGAGTATGATGGCATTGTCGGTTATGGAGAAGCGTCGATGCCTCCATATCTCGGTGAATCAATAGAGTCGGTAACAAAGTTTCTCGGCAATTTGGATTTGGGACAATTCAACGATCCGTTCCGTATAGAAGAAATTTTGAGCTATGTTGACGGCACCGCTCCTGACAATAGGGCGGCGAAGGCATCTGTCGATATTGCTTTGCACGATTTGCTTGGTAAAATAATGGGTCAACCATGGTATAAGATTTGGGGATTGTCGCCGGAAAAAACGCCGAACACATCGTTTACCATTGGAATAGACAAGGCTGATGTTGTGCGTCAGAAAGTTGACGAGGCGGCGCCTTATAAAGTTATAAAAGTGAAGATGGGACTGGATAACGACAAGGAATTGGTGGAGATTATCCGGTCAAAAACAGACAAGCCATTGTGTGTCGACGCCAATCAGGGATGGACAGACAAGGAAAAGGCTCTTGACATGTGTCATTGGCTGAAAGAAAGAGGCTGTATGTTTGTTGAGCAGCCGTTTGACAAGAAAATGATAGATGAGACGGCATGGCTTCGTGAGCGCAGCCCGCTTCCAATCATTGCCGATGAATTCTGTCAGCGGATTCCTGATGTGATGCGTGCATATCAAGTGTATGACGGAATCAATATAAAATTGATGAAGAGCACTGGATTGCATGAGGCATATAAGATGGCTGTGCTTGCTAAATCTTTGGGAATGAAGTTGATGATTGGTTGTATGACGGAAACTTCTTGCGCCATCAGTGCTGCCGCTCAATTAGCTCCAATGGCAGATTGGGTTGACTTGGATGGAAACTTGCTGATTGCCAACGACAGTTTCGATGGCGTGAAAGTTGTTGACGGTAAAATTACATTGACCGACAAGCCTGGAATTGGAGCTACGCCTATTAAATAAATTTTGTTATGAAGAGTGTTTCAGAGGTATTGCTACAGCGCCGGAGCATCCGTCGTTATGAAAGGAAATCTATTCCGGAAGAGACTATGCAGTTTGTCTATGATGCTATTCGCAACACATCGACAAGTTACAATGGTCAGCAATTCTCGGTGATAGATATCGACAGTCAGGAAACCAAGGAGGCGTTGTATGCTTTGACAAATCAGAAGCAAATAAAGACGTGCAATCATTTTCTCGTTTTCTGTGCGGATTATAACAAAATATGGGGTCTTGCACAGAAAAAGGAAATTGAAATACCTCCATTTCAGAACACGGTCGATGGCATAATGGTTGGCATTATAGATGCGGCATTGGCAATGCAGAATGCGCTTACTGCGGCATTGGCATGCGGTCTTGGATGTTGTTGCATCGGCTATGCAAGAACTGCGGCTCCTGAGAAAATAGCTGAATTGCTCAAGTTGCCGAAAGGGGTATTTGTCGTGTGTGGTTTGGCGATGGGCGTGCCTCGCGAACTGCCGGACATGAAGCCGAAGCAGCCGTTGTCGGCGGTTATTCATAAGAATAGCTATTCATCATCGGACGAGTTGCAGAATGCTATGCTTGAATATGACGAGGTTATAACGCAATACAACAAAACTCGGTCGGGAACAACTTCCGACAATGATTGGTGTGGGCATATTCTTGACTATTATAGAGAGGCGCTGTCCTACCATATGTTGGACTATCTGAAAGCTCAGGGCTTTTCTCCAGATAAATGACCGTATTGCATACAATAAAAACGG
>OIZE01002411.1_pt1 | contig 9993 bp, 6 predicted proteins | sample 1588421 | NCBI WGS metagenome assembly OIZE01 (sample SAMN03283251) | human gut metagenome | biome: human-associated habitat; material: feces | host: Homo sapiens | place: USA | collected 2013
CTCCGCATGCTTACGTACCATTTCATCTCGCCGTCAAATCCAGTCAACCCCGAGATTTCTTGATAACTAGGATGCAAAGATAAAGCGAAATTTTGAAATCACCAAATATTTTCGGAAAAATCATCGTTTTTTCCTTGAAATATCGGAATAATGCGGTTGGGAGACCGCTTTTGTTTAGAATTTTGGAAGAAATGATGGGATTTTCGAAGTTATCTCGTTTTTTTGCAGTAACTTTGTGGGCGAAAATAATTAAAAATCAAAAATGATGGCAATGGAGAAAAAAGGAAAGATACTGATCGTTGACGACAATGAGGATGTTCTCTTGTCGCTCAATATGCTTTTGAAACCATACGTGGAGGGTATCAGAGTTATCAATACGCCTGAGCGAATCATCGGAATGATGGATTCGTTCATGCCTGATGTCATCATGCTCGATATGAACTTCCATCGGGATGCCATCAGTGGCGAAGAGGGGTATGAATGGCTGGAGAAGATTCTGGCGCATAACCCCAAGAGCGTGGTGCTGTTTATCACGGCATACGTGGATACGGAGAAGGCGGTGAGGGCCATCAAGGCGGGAGCCATCGACTTTATTCCGAAACCATGGGATAGGAATAAACTGCTCGATACGGTGAAGAGTGCCGTGGAATTGAGCAGGGAAAGGAATATGGATTCTTCGGATTGGCACGAAAAGGAGTCGGAGCAGAATCTGAATATGAATCAAAGTTCTGAGTCCAAGTCTATTGCATCTTCTGAAGATGTGTTTGCGAGAATGATTGGCGAATGCCCTGCCATGCAGGAACTGAAAGCGCAGATGATGCGTGTGGCGGCTACGGATGCCAACGTATTGATTACTGGAGAAAATGGTACGGGAAAGGATGTGGTGGCACATGCCTTGCATCAGCTTTCGGGCAGGGCAAGGAAGCCGTTTGTGAATATCGACCTGGGGTGTATCCCTGAGAATCTTTTCGAAAGCGAACTTTTCGGATACGAGAAGGGAGCGTTTACGGATGCCAGGAATGCGAAGGAAGGACGAATTGAGACGGCGGATGGCGGTACTCTCTTTCTGGATGAGATTGGAAATCTGAACCTGCCGATGCAGCAGAAACTCCTGACGGTGATAGAGAAGCGTGAAACTCAGCGCATTGGTTCCAACAAGGTGAGCTATGTGAATGTGAGAATTCTGGCGGCAACGAATGCTAATTTGCGTGAGAATGTGGGCGAGGGAACATTCCGACAGGATCTCTTCTATCGACTGAATACCATCGAGTTGCATCTTCCGCCGCTGCGTGAGCGTGGAGAGGATATCGTTCTGCTGGCAGAATATTTTCTGAAGATTTATTCGGGAAAATATAGTGTAGGCGATGTGGTGCTGAGTGCATCTGCCAAACAGAAGCTGTTGAAACATACCTGGCCGGGTAATGTAAGAGAATTGCAGCATTGCATTGAGAGGGCGATTGTGTTGGGGGATAAGACGGAACTGGCTGCCGAGGATATCAGATTGGAGGATTCTGTGGTGGCATCGAGGACTTCTTCAGGTTCCATAAAGGTTGATTCGCTCAATCTTCAGACCTTGGAGCGTGAAGCCATCAAGCGCGCCATCTCCTTGAGTAATGGAAATCTTACACAGGCCGCAGAGTTGCTGGGTATCACCCGTTTCGCCCTTTACAGAAAAATCGATAAGCTCGGGGTTTAAAGCTTTTGCCCTTTCAGGGCGTAGGGATATATCTTGTTAAAACCCAGGGTGTTGCCCTGGGCTAGGAGCTTCTGCCCTTACAGGGCGTGTGAGGATTTAAGCAGTTTCTTTTGATAGAAAAAACGGAAATTTTTGAAACTATGTCAATCGTCAATAACTTATTCAATCATAAGAGCAATGAGCGGATGCGCCAACTGATTGAGGCTATCCGCACCCGTGACTTCTCGCTTCAATATTCGTTGAATCATCTGAGGGGAGAAGAGCGGAATCTTGCTGAGCAGATTAACGAAGTGGTGAATGAATTTCGGGAAACCACTTTGCTGCAGGAAGCGAAATACCAGTATTTCGGAACGATGCTCGATACCATCAACGCCTTTCTCATTGTGGCGGATGAACAGGGAAAGGTGCATTGGATGAATCGGGCTGCCGTGGAGGGACTCTGCGGTTTTTCGATTCATCACTTGCACGATTTGCAGGTGCTGGATGGGGCGCTTCCGGAAATGATGAAGCAGCTGAAGCCGGGATTGCAGAAACTGGTACAATTGGAGACCAAGACCAGCGAGGGGGCTGCTGGCAAGAAGGCTTTGGATGCCGGAAATCAGAATGCGGGGAAGGCTGACTTTGTATTGAGCGTGGTCAACTTCTTTAATAAGGGCTTTGCCTATCGCCTCTATACCTTGCAGAATGTGCAACCGGTGATTCAGAAAAATGAGACGGATGCGCAGCAGCAGCTGGTGAGGGTGTTGACCCACGAAATCATGAACTCGCTGACTCCTATCATCTCTTTGGCTGATACGCTATGTGAAGGGGTGGAGCAGGATACGTTGGAGCATGATGATCTGCTGATGGCATTGCAGGCTATCAACCGGAGAAGCAATGGCTTGTTGCAGTTTGTGGAGAACTATCGCAAGTTGCAACGCATATCGAAACCTCAGTTTGAGAATGTGAGGATTGGTGATCTGGTGGCAGATTTGCAGCATCTTTATCCGGATTCGATATTCCATTATGAGATAGAAAACGAAGACCAGAGGTTGCTGATGGATCGTTCGCAGATAGAGCAGGTACTGATTAATCTGCTGAAGAATGCGCAGGAAGCTGTGGAGATTCGGATGAAGGAGGAGGCGGCAGGTCTTTTCGATGAGGCTGAATCTGCTCAAAGTCAGGCTCCTTATGTCCGTCTTACTACTCATCTTTCGAGCAACAAGCGCGATTTCATCATTTCCATTACTGATAATGGTAAGGGAATATTGCCGGAGGTGATGGAGCGCATTTTTGTGCCGTTCTTTACTACCAAGACGAGTGGTTCGGGCATCGGGTTGAGTATCTGCAAGCAGATAGTTACCCTGCATGGTGGAACCATCACCGCCTCTTCGAAGCCAGGCGATAAAACCACCTTTAGCGTGGTGCTTCCTGCCTGATAGAGACGGATGCTTATCATATTGGGGATGTGCGCACCGTGCGAAATCGCACACGTTTCGTGCGGTTTCGCACGGTTTTGCACATCTTTTTTATATCCGAAATTCCTTATCTATTTGATAATCATATCTTTATCTTTATGGCATGGCTTTTGTGATAGTTTTTGCAAAAGTAATCATCATGAAGATAAAGAATTACCTATTCATAGTATGGGCGTTTGCAGCCCTGAATGTTCAAGCCGACACGCTGCAGCTCGACCTGAAGGCTACCATTGCGATGGCGCAGCGGCAGTCGCCATCGGTGCAGAGTGCCCGCAATACCTTTCTGTCTGCTTACTGGGCTTATCGGTATCATCAGGCCAACTATCTGCCTTCGCTTTCCCTTTCATCTTCACCTTATATTAATAAGGAGATGAACAAGATAACCCAGTCGGATGGTACGGCTCTCTTTCTGAAGCAAGATCAGTTGAGTGCCGACCTTACTCTGAAAATCAACCAGAATATCTCCCTGACGGGGGGTAGTCTTTTTGTGAAGAGTTCGCTCAACCGGTTGGATGAATTGCATAACAAGATAACCGCCTATAGCAGTCAACCCTTTATCGTGGGTTACGAGCAGAGTCTTTTTGGCTATAACTCGCTGAAATGGAATCGTAGGATAGAACCCATCCGATTCCGGGAATCCAAGAAGCGATATGCCGAAACGCTGGAGATTGTTTCGGCAAAAGCCTGTGAGCATTTCTTCGGTCTGGCTTCGGCGCAGGCAGAATGGGAGATGGCAAAGCAGAACTTTGCTTCTGCTGATACGCTTTATCAGATGGCGAAGGGGCGATATGAGAACGGAACGATTTCGGAAAATGAGATGCTGCAGCTGGAAATCAACCGGCTGAACGAGGAGACCAATGTGATGGATGCCCAGGTGGCTTTGCGGGAGAAGATGCAGACCATCCGCTCGTTTCTGGGATTGGAGCAATCGCAGGATATCTGTCTGGTGATGCCGGAAGAGGTGCCTGCCTTTGAGGTTCCTTTGCAGCGGGCGATAGATTGGGCTTTGCTGAACAGTCCGGATCCTGATTATTACCGTCGCATCCAGAAGGAGAGCGAAAGCCGGTTGGCGCAGGCTCGTGCCAATGCCGGATTGAAGGCGGATCTCTATATGCAGTTTGGACTCTCGCAGACGGGAGCTGACATCGGTGCCGCCTATCGCAGTCCGATGAGTCAACAATCGGCAAGCATCACCATCGCTCTCCCGATATTGGATTGGGGACGGGGAAAGGGTAGGGTAAGAGAAGCTAAATCGCAGTTGGCGCTTACCCAGACGCAGGTGGAGCAAGGCATGAGGGATTTCTACCAGAATGTAGAAAAACTGGTGCTGCAGTTTAACATGCAAGCCCGAAAGGTGCATGTGGCATCACTCACTGACCAGCGTGCCGAGAAGCGACATGTGGTGGCGCGCCGACTCTACATCATGGGCCGCAACTCGATACTCGACCTGAATGCAGCCATCAGCGAGAAAGATGCTGCCCGGCGCAATTACATCTCGACCATGCGAACTTACTGGAGTCTTTACTATACGCTCCGAAGTATGACGGGATTCGATTTCGAGCACAATAAAGAATTGAAGGAAGAACTTCCTATAGAATAAATTTCCATAGAATCATCTTCTTATAGAATAATGAATAACAACAGAACAATATGGATATAAAAAAACAACCGAAACCGTGGTATATCCGCTACCGATATCCAATCCTGTCGGGTGCAGCAGGCATCGCCATCCTGGTCTATGCCCTTTTCCTGATCGTTACTTCGGGAACCCGAAGGGTGGATATGGATAGTGTGGTGATAGCCGAAGTGAAGAAGGCTCCTTTCTGGGAGTATGTGGATGTAGAAGGACTGGTTCATCCCTACAAGACCATCCAGGTAAATGCGATGGAGAATGGATTCGTAGAGCGGGTGGTGGCTGAGGAAGGAGCCATGCTACGGCAGGGCGATACCATCCTGGTGCTTCAGAATCCGGAACTCTATCATTCTATCGATGATGAGCAGGATGCATGGAGCAGTAAGCTTCGCAACTGTCAGGAACAGGAGATTGAGATGACGCAGAAGACCATCAACCTTCGCCAGCAAGCCTTGGATGCTCAGCATCAGATGGCGAGCTTGAAGAAATCGCTCAAGCAGAGCCGGGAGGAATATCGTATGGGCATCAAGAGTAAGGCGGAACTGGAAGTGGCTGAGGAAGATTACGAATATCAGCGGCAGAAGGTGCTCTTGCAGATGCAAAACCTGAAGCATGATTCCGTATCTACCCGATTGAAGCGCGAGATGATTGCTGCCAACCGGATGGAAGCCAACAAGAAATTATTGAGAATGAAGGGCCGCACCCAGCAGTTGGTGGTTCGGGCTCCCGTAAGCGGACAACTGAGTTATGTGGGGGTAACCCAAGGTCAGCAGGTTTCGTCCGGGGCGAGCATCGGACAGATTAAGGTGATGAGCCAGTTTAAATTGCAGATTTCGCTGGCTGAGTATTACATCGACCGCGTTATCGCCGGACTTCCTGCCCATATTGAGTATGACGGTCATCAGTTTCCGCTTCGTGTATCGCGAGTGATTCCTGAGGTGAAAGACCATCAGTTTGTCTGCGAATTAACTTTCAGCGGCAAGACTCCCGCCAATATCCGTTTGGGCAAGAGCTATCGGGTGCTGTTGGAATTGGGTAAGCCGGAACAAGCCTTGGTGATTCCGAATGGTGATTTCTTCCAAACGACCAACGGATATTGGATATTCCGGGTATCTGGCGATGGAAAGAAGGCGCAGCGGGTGAATATCAATGTAGGCAGACAGAATCCGCAGCAATTCGAAATCACTTCCGGATTGAAGCCGGGCGACAAGGTTATCGTAAGCGGATATAACCAAATCGCCAGTGAAAAAGAGATAGATTTGAGATAGACTTTTATCTTGGATTATCAAAAATCATCATCCATCATAGATAATAAAATTCAATCTTTCACGTAAATAATTATATAAAGACTCGTAAATATGAACATGTTATTACACAACCTAAAGGTTGCACTGCGCAACATTCTCAAGTACAAGGTGCAGACGCTGGGCAGCATCCTGTCGCTTGCCATCGGTATGGTGACGCTTGCCACGGTGCATTCGTTTCTGCAGAATTTCCGCATGGCTTCCATTAACCATGAACCTTATTATGACAGGGTTTATAACCTCAGATTCGATTCCATCCAAAAACGTCAATCGGATCATTCAATTCGTATCAATGGTGATATCGTAAGGGCGGTGAAGGCGAATGGAGGACCTCGTTGCATAGAGCAGGGACCTTATGCTCCTAATGGTATGCTTACTGGCGGCTGGGCTGAGTTTACCCTAAACGGCAAGACAAAGCGAAAGATGCCGTTGGATGCCGTTCCCCTTGACCGTCATTATCCCAACTTTGTAGGTATCCGTTCTGCCATTACGGGCGAAAAGATTAAGGTGCTGGGGCCTCATGATGCCATTATCAACGAAAAGCAGGCAAAGCAAATCTTTGGTGACAAGAATCCTGTGGGTGCAAGCATTCGTTTGACTAAGAACTATGGGAATTATCAGTTGAGATTGGTGGATGTCTATCAAGACTTATCATTGACTGAGCTAGACATGAGCAGTTCTGCTCTCTTTTACTCGCCATGTGAGTTGGAAGATATGGATTCTGATCAATTTAATGCTGGGAATTTGTATGTGGTATTGAAAGAGGGATGTACGCCACAACAGTTGAAAGCAGAGGTGAACGGCAGGTTGAAACCATTGGGGCTGAAGGTAAAAACAGAAAAGCTGAAAGATCGGTTGAGCGAAGAGTATTCAACTGTTGCTATTGCTTGTTCCATCACTTATCTGATAGGCTCGTTGATTCTGCTGGCTGTCATCATCGGTTTTCTGAGGATGCAGACGCAGCTGTTCTGGATGCGCAGACGTGAAATCTCGCTTCGAATTACCAATGGTGCCACACGCCTTCAACTCTTCTCGATGTTTGCTACCGAGGTGGTGATGATCGTGCTGGTGGCATATATCGTAGCTGTATTGATGGGAGCCTGGATTTGTGATTATCTGGCAAGACCTCAGTTTGCAGAAATCACCTCCGAGTTAGGAACCATCAGTCATCTGTATCTCTATAGTCTGGTGATTGGACTGGTGGTTATGATGTTGTGTCTCGCCATCATCTGGATTGTACTGAGTCGCATTTGTAAGCATACGCAAGCACTCGAATCAGGAATGAGAAGAAGCCATAACCATTGGTTCCGCAATACGATGCTGGGTGTCCAGGTGATGATCAGTATGTTCTTCCTGGGTGTCACTTTCTGCCTCCTGTGCTGGGTGGGCAAGATGGCTGATTTCAACCATATACCTGATGACGAGCGTGCATACAAGCAGAGTCTGTTTCTACAGACAAATGCGGCAGAAAATGGCCAGCGCCTCAGAGACAAGCTCATCCATTTACCGCAGGTAGAACGATGGATTCCTTATAGCTGGGGATTTTGGAAAGTTAACGAACTGGCAGAGAACGAGGAGTTCAGTAAGGCTGTTTGGAAAGATGATCTTTTTGTTAGCCATGGTAATGTGACGAATTATTGCTTTAGGATTACATCAGATACCTCCTATCTCGATTTCTTCAAGATCAAGGTGAATTGGAAGCCGAAGGCAAACCGGAAGAAATGTATCCTGGTAAATGAGGAGCTGTATAATCATATGCGACAATATCATATTGCTCCTAATGATATATTGACCGTAGATGAGATGGATTCCTATCAGATAGCCGGAACGTTCCAGTCGATACCTTATGAGGGGAGTATGAAATATGATATATACTCATTCATTGTCATTGACCCCAAAGAGGCTTATGGTGCCACACATTATATTCTTGTGGCAAAGCCGGGTGAATATAAGGAGATGCAGGTTGCCGTAGATAGAATGATACAGAAATTGGAGCCTGCGGTGGTAAAGCCGATGTCATCCAATCTGCGTGACTATATGGCGTTGGAAATGTCAGCATTGGAAATACTGCAAAATATTGCGTGGATTTTGGCTATCGTGAGTCTGGCTATCTGCCTGATAAGCATCTTCAGTACGGTGATGCTGGATACGCAGACTCGCAAGAAAGAGGTGGCTATCCGCAAGGTGAATGGTGCCCTGACAAAGGATATTACCAAACTCTTCGGACGAACCTATCTGGTGATTACGCTCATCGCCATGGTATTTGCGGTGGTAGCTATATTGCTGTTCCATATCGTTCTGAGCCGGACTTTCGAAATGGTAAAAATCAATCCAGCCTTCCCTATCATCCTGAGTGTAGTGATAGTGATTGGCTTCATTGCTGCTATCATCGCCTGCCAGGTACGTAAGATCATGAAGGTGGATCCTTCGGAGATTCTGGCTAAGGAATAAAATGCGTCATTTGAAAGTATAAAAGTATAATATGAATTTAAAGAAACGATAAAGATTATGATTCAATTAGATAATATCAAAAAAGTATTTCAGACAGAAGAGGTGGAGACCTGGGCTCTGCGTAATATCAGTTTGCAGGTGAAGGAAGGCGAGTTTGTTGCCATCATGGGACCTTCGGGATGTGGCAAATCTACATTACTTAATATAATAGGTCTGCTGAATAATCCTACGAGCGGTAGCTATCTGCTCGACGGCAAGGATGTGAGCACGCTGAAGGAGAGCGAGCGTACCCTGATAAGAAGAGGTATGATAGGTTTCGTGTTCCAGAGTTTCAACCTGATAGATGAGTTGAATGTGGTGGAGAACATCGAGTTGCCGCTTCTGTATATGGGCGTATCGGGCAAGGAGCGCCGTAAGCGTGCCGAGGATGTGATGGAGCGAGTGGCGATATCCCATCGTGCCAAGCATTTCCCATCGCAGCTTTCGGGCGGTCAGCAGCAGCGCACCGCTATTGCCCGTGCTATCCTTCCGCATCCTAAGCTGATTCTTGCCGATGAGCCTACGGGAAACCTGGATTCCAAGAATGGCAAGGAGGTGATGGAACTGCTTTCTGAGTTGCACAAGGAGGGCACCACCATCGTGATGGTAACCCACTCGCTGCATGATGCCAATTATGCCGATAGAATCATCAATATGTTTGATGGTGAGATTGTAAATCAGGTGGAGATGTAGGATTTTATGATATGAAAATCGCCCGATAGCATATTCTTTGATGCTATCGGGCGATTTACGCTTATATCTCTTCATCAATAAATCGGATGATTTCATCCTGCTGGTCGGGATGATACCAGTGGATTTCTGCATCTCGCTTAAACCAGGTGAGCTGCTTGCGCATGTATTCACGGCTATGCGACTGTATCTGTCGGATGGCTTCTTCCTTATCTATCTCGCCATCGAAATAGGCAAACATTTCCTTGTAGCCCACGGTTCTCAAGGCGGTGAGACCCTTGTGTGGATATACGCTGCGGGCTTCTGCCTCCAGGCCATCCTCCATCATCATCAGCACACGCTGGTTGATTCGGTCGTACAGTTCGGCACGGTCGCGGTTCAGGCCTATCTTGATGATGCGGAAAGGACGCTGCTTCTTTTCGGCTACACGGAAAGAAGTATAGGTCTTGCCAGTCTGGTGACAGATTTCCAGGGCATGAACCACGCGGCGTGGATTCTTCTTATCTACTATCGCCCAATGCTCCGGGTCCATCTTGTGGAGTTCTTCTACCAGCGCTTCCAAGCCTTCGTCTTCCAGGCGCTGTTTCATCCAGGTACGGATGTCATCCCGCACGGTAGGAATATCGTCGATACCCTTGCATACGGCATCGATATACATCATGCTGCCGCCTGTAAGCAGCGCCACATCGTGATTCTTGAAGATGTCTTCCTGCAGGAGATTCA
>OIZE01002412.1_pt1 | contig 9988 bp, 10 predicted proteins | sample 1588421 | NCBI WGS metagenome assembly OIZE01 (sample SAMN03283251) | human gut metagenome | biome: human-associated habitat; material: feces | host: Homo sapiens | place: USA | collected 2013
ATATATAGCATCGCAGCCCTCTGTCATGTAGCCCTGGGGCATCCTGAAGAGGGATATATGTATCTGGACCAAGTGCTGAAGCAGAACGGGAACGATGCGGAAACACGTATCTATGCCGGACAGTTTTTCACGATAATGGCAGGCAGCAAGGACATCAGCGAGGAGGAAAGAAAGAATAATATCGACAAGGCGGAGGAACAATTCAACCTCGCCCTGGAATTCACCCCGAAAGAGGAACGGATGGATATTTTGTTCAAAATCGGATCCAAATACTTCGATGAACATCTCTTTGAATATGCCAACCGGTATTTTGAGCAAATAAACAAAGAATTTCCCCAAAACGCCCATAGCACTTATTTCTTTCTGATTTATGGCTATCTTTATTTACAGAAACCAGGTCCGTTCATACACTATCTGGCTAAAATCAATAAAGAACTTCCTGATACGTATGCAGCTCTGGGAGTTGATGAAAACGCACAGTTTCCCGACCAGTTATTCAACGAAGCGATACGCGTAATCAAGGACGATATCAGCAAAGGCAAGCTAAACTTAAACAATTATTTATAATTATTTTATGGAATCAGTTGCATTTATTCAATGGTGTCTGGACCACCTGAATTATTGGACAATTACGTTATTAATGGCCATTGAGAGCTCTTTTATCCCCTTCCCCTCGGAAGTGGTAGTGCCTCCTGCCGCTTACAAGGCAGCCGGAGGCAACAGTGACCTGAATGTATTTCTGGTAGTTATATTTGCGACCATCGGAGCCAATATAGGAGCCATCATCAATTATTATATAGCCTATTTCGTAGGCCGTCCGCTGGTTTATAAATTTGCGAACAGCCGCTTCGGACACATGTGCCTGATTGATGAAGCCAAGGTTCAGAACGCGGAACACTACTTTGACAAGCACGGGGCACTCTCCACCTTTATCGGACGTCTTATTCCTGCCGTCCGCCAGCTTATCTCCATTCCTGCCGGTCTGGCCAAGATGAAATTATCCACTTTCCTGCTGTACACAACGCTGGGAGCAGGTATCTGGAATGCCATCCTGGCAGCCATCGGTTACTATCTGCAATCAGTGGTTCCCGAAGAGCAGTTATTGAGTACCGTAACCGAATACAGTCACGAGTTAGGATATTGCTTCATTGCTATCGGTGTTTTAGTGGTAGGTTTCTTGATTTACAAAGGAAGAAAATAAAAAAGAATGAACTTTTTTCCATTTAAATTTGTTATCATTACAGTATCGAACTAAAATATAATAAAATTATGGCAAAAACAGCATTTAAAGGAGCACCGGTGACATTGGCCGGAGAATTTGTAAAAGTAGGAACTTCAGCTCCGGAATTTACATTGGTAAAAGGAGATTTGAGCAATTATACATTAAAAGACGGGAAGGGCAAATATCTGATTCTGAACATTTTCCCCAGTATGGATACCGGCGTGTGCGCTACTTCCGTACGCAAGTTCAATCAGTTGGCTGCAAACCAGCCCAATACGGTAGTGTTGGCTATCTCTAAAGACCTGCCATTCGCCCAGGGACGCTTCTGCACTACTGAAGGCATCACCAACGTTATTCCTTTGTCTGATTATCGCTATACTTCCGATTTTGCTGAAAAATATGGTGTTCTGATGACCGACGGTCCTTTGGCAGGATTATTGGCACGCTCGGTTGTAGTGATTGACCCGGAAGGAAAAGTGGTTTATACCGAACTTGTTCCCGAAATAACCCAGGAACCGGATTATGAAGCTGCGTTGAAAGCAGTAAAATAAAAAGCTCCCGAAAGAATAAAGAAAACGGCAGAAGATTTTTACAATCTATCCGCATAGTTTTTAGGGTAGTTTCCGGCATAGCTTCTTGAAAGTTATGCCGGAAATTTTTATATGTCATGCTTGAAAGATCTATAATCTTGCATGTGAAAGATTTATAATCTTATGCCCGCAAGATCTATAATCTTACATCTTCATCCTTTAGACAAGTACCATTGGTACATTCTGTGTACCCCTTCTTCTATATCAATCTTATGCTGCCATCCCAGACTATGCAATTTGCTTACATCCGTCAGCTTGCGCATAGTGCCGTCGGGCTTCGTAGCGTCAAAAGTCAGTTTGCCTTGATAGCCCACTTCTTTGACAATCTTATCCGCCAATTGAGCGATGGTGATTTCTTTTCCCGTACCGATATTGATATGGCAGTTACGGATATCCTTGGAACCGGGTGTGTATGTATCCTTAAAGTCCACATGCTCCATGATATAGACACTGGCATCGGCCATTTCCTCACTCCATAAGAATTCACGCAACGGCTTGCCTGTACCCCATAAGGTCACTTCCTGTCCGGAGATGCCGTATTTTTTCAATACAGCCAGAATTTCCTCATCCGTATTCAAACCGCTTACTCCCTCCACAGGGCGGAGATTCATATCTTTACGCACCGCATCCCAATCTCCTTCATTCAGGCATTTTCCCAAATGAATCTTACGAATCATGGCAGGCAGCACATGGCTGTTCTCCAAATGGAAATTATCATTGGGTCCGTAAAGGTTCGTGGGCATCACGGCTATGTAATTGGTTCCATATTGCAGGTTAAAGCTTTCGCACATCTTCAACCCGGCAATCTTCGCAATAGCATACGGTTCGTTGGTATATTCCAAGGGAGAAGTCAGTAACACATCTTCCTTCATGGGTTGTACGGCATCACGAGGATAAATGCAAGTGCTTCCCAAAAACAAGAGTTTCTTTACATTGTGACGGAAGCTCTCTCCTATCACATTCTGCTGAATCTGCAAGTTCTGATAAATAAAATCGGCACGGTAAAGACTGTTCGCCATGATGCCTCCCACATGTGCCGCTGCCAGAATGACATACTGGGGCTGCTCTTCATCAAAAAACTTCTTCACAGCCTGCCCGTCCAGCAAATCCAGTTCTTTGTGAGAACGGCCTACCAGATTGGTATATCCTTTTTGCTGCAAATTATTCCATATAGCAGAACCCACCAGTCCGTGGTGTCCTGCTACATATATCTTGGCTGTTTTTTCCATTATTCCGCTATTTGAGCCTTTAAATATAGTTTCTTCACGAACTTCATATCATGCTTCACCATGATTTTCACCAGTTCGGGGAAAGAAGTCTTACGGGGATTCCAGCCCAATAAGGTTTTGGCTTTAGTGGGATCACCCAGCAACTGCTCCACTTCGGCAGGACGGAAATACTTAGGATCGACGGCAACCAGTTCCTTGCCCGTCGCCACATCGATGCCTCTTTCATCCACCCCTTTGCCTTCCCAGCGCAATTCAATGCCCACTTCCTTGAAGGCCAAGGTACAGAACTCGCGCACCGTATGGTACTCGCCGGTCGCAATAACAAAATCTTCGGGAGTATCGTGCTGAAGAATCATCCACATACACTCCACATAATCTTTGGCATAACCCCAGTCACGCAAAGAATCCAGATTTCCCAGATACAGCTTGTCCTGATATAACAGAATATGAAGAACAATGCAGAAAAGAGCTGGCAAAGACAGCACAGACTTTGCGCAATATGCCCGTTATCATTGATGGCGAAGCAATTCTAAAGCCCTATGAGCTGGCGCGGACACTTCTGGAAAATAATATAAATGTTGTAAGAATATATGAACAGCAGCTACTGGACTGCGATAAGGAGAACTTTGCCTGGATCATGGAGAATCATCCTGAAGTGGAATTCAGACAGCCACAGAATCCGAAGGCATCTTTCAGAGAGCAATATCCTGGTGAAGCCCTGGCAATTGGCTATAGCGCAGCTTATCTGACGTATGCGCCCCATGTAGTAGATATTACGACACAGCATGGACTGTATGGATATCAGGGCTTGTGTGACCTTTTGCAGATGATGTGCAAGGCAGCTGGTGAGGAGACAGATCTGAAAGAATTATTGGATACGAAAGTTTTGGTCGTATAGAGTGTGGAGGTAGAAATGGAACAGTTATGGATAACGTTACCTGCTTTTGCACCAGATTATTCGGGTGTATGTTCGGCAATGTTTGATCTGAAGGGATTGACTGTGGTACATGATGCATCCGGATGCACAGGTAATTATACCGGTTATGATGAACCCAGATGGTATGGCAGTGATTCCAAAGTCTTTTGTTCTGGACTGCGTGAGATAGATGCCGTACTTGGGAATGACGAGAAGCTGATAACAAACATTTTAAAGACGGGAGAACTGGTTCATCCAACTATCTATACGGTTGTTGGAAGTCCCGTTCCCATGGTAATCGGAACAGATACCAGAGGTATTGCACATGAACTGGAGGTAACGACAGGAGTTCCGGCATTTGGCTTTGATACGAATGGACTGGGGCTGTATCATACCGGCGTATCAGATGCCATGTGCAGGCTGATTAACAGATTTACGCAGTCTAGTGATACCAAAGTAGAGAGAGGAATCAATATATTAGGAACGACGCCTATAGACTTCTCTGCAAATGAAAATGCACAGGATCTGAAGAAAAGGTTGGAAGAATGGGGCTTCACCGTATTGGGACAGATGATGATGGGAGTCTCCATAGAGCAGATCAGGAATCTGGATCAGGCTGTTGTGAATCTGGTTGTGACCTCATCAGGGCTGGAGGCAGCAAGACTTCTGGAAAAGAAATTCTCTATTCCCTATGTAGTAGGAATGCCGCTTGAAAATGACACAGAAGTAAAAGAACTTCTGGAACAGACCATGCAGGATAAAAAGAGCAGAACGCTTCTTGATAAAGTCGGTACAGGCGATGTGCTGATCGTCTGTGAGCAGGTATTGGGCAACAGTTTACGAAATTTGCTACAGAAGAGATATCCCAAGGTTCGGGTAACAGTAGGAACATTTTTTGACCTGGATAAAGAGATTGCAGCCAAAGGAGATATCAATATTACCTCAGAAGAGAAAATGATAAAAGTACTGGAATCCGGGAAGTACAGCACTCTGGTAGGTGATCCGCTGTTTGAAGATCTTCTGGAAGATGTGGGAGGTATGCAGTTTGTAGGAATCCCGCATGTCGCTGTTTCAAGCAAGCTGCACTGGAAGGAGATGCCAAGACTGTTAAGCAGTGATGTGAAAGAACTTATAGACAGGATTGGCAGTACCATTGATTAAGGTAAGGGTATAAATAGTATTCTATTTTACTATATAAGATACATCTATAAATGTTTTACAGAAAGGAGTGCGGTGTAAAACCGTAAAAAGTATGAAAAAATTTAAAAACTTAAGGATTGCTGTCGGATTGTGCATGGCAATCGCAACACTTGCAGGATGTGGTTCCCAGCCTGCGCAGACGACAGAAGCGACTGTGGAAGAAAGCACGGTTGCTATGACACAGGAAGAGACAACATCCTCTCAGGAAGAAACAACATCAGAAGAAAGTGCTTCTGCTGACAAGATTGTAATTGAAGACCAGCTGGGCAAGACAATCGAATTAGATGGCGTTCCCCAGAGAGTAGCGACCACGATTATGCCTTTTCCCTATATTTTCTATGCAGTGGTAGGCAATAATGACAATTTAGTAGGTTGTAATCCATCCTCTATGATTGCATATGAGAACAGTGCATTGAAGTATATGTATCCAGAACTGAAGAATGCAGATACAAGCTTTGTAGATACCAGTTTCGTAGTGAACGTAGAAGAGCTTCTGAAATTAGAGCCGGATGTTGTATTCCAGTGGAACTACATGGATGATGAGATTGCCAAGATGGAAGAAGCCGGTATTAAGGTAGTTGCCTTACAGTATGGTACACTGGATGATCTGCAGACCTGGATACGCATTATCGGTAAGATGTTCCAGAAGGAAGAGCGTGCAGAAGAGCTGATTGCATATTTTAATGACAATGTAGATGAGGTTACGGCTAAGATATCTACTCTTTCTGAGGATGACTACAGTAATATTCTGATTCTGTCTGACAATTTAAAAGTCACAGGAACAGGATTTGCCAACTACTGGGTAGAGAAGAGTGGCGCTGTCAACCCTGCAAAGGATTTATCAGGGGAAGCCTTGAATGTCAACATGGAGCAGGTCTATGAATGGAATCCAAGTATCATTTATATAGGTAACTTTACAGATCTTCAACCATCTGATCTGATTAATAACAAGCTTGACGGACAGGACTGGTCTGTGGTGGATGCAGTACAGAACAAGCAGGTATATAAGATTCCAATAGGCGGCTACAGATGGGATCCACCAGGAATTGAGACACCTTTAATGGTAAAATGGCTGGCTAAGATTCAGCATCCTGATTTATTTGAAGATATGGATATGTATGAGGAAGTATCCCAGTTCTATAAAGATGTATATAACTTTGAATTAACAGATGAAATCCTGGACGAGATTTTAGGAGATACACAGGACTTTGAGTAGAAGAAAACATATTATTTTTATTTTATTTGTATTACTGGTTGCTGCTTTCTTCTTCTGGGCATGTATTGGCAGATATTCTGTTACTCCTGTTGAAGTTGTGAAGATCATCTGGGCAAATATCACTTCCAGAACAGCAGAGATTGATCCAATAAAAAATAAAGTAATCATGCAGGTAAGACTGCCAAGAATTCTTCTCAGTATGATTGTCGGAGCGGGGCTTGCCTGCTCCGGCGCTGCATATCAGTGTATATTTGGTAATCCGTTGGTAAGCCCTGATATTCTTGGAGTATCTTCCGGTGCGGGATTTGGCGCTTCTCTTGCAATCCTGTTATCGGCAGGTACATTCATGGTACAGACGCAGGCGTTGCTGTTTGGTCTTCTGGCAGTTGTAATTGTGCTTGCCATTTCCAGAGTGAAGAGTAAATCAGAGCTTTTTGCCCTAGTCCTGTCAGGCGTTATTGTGGGAGCATTATTTGAGGCACTTGTATCACTGATTAAATATGTTGCTGATCCGCAGCAGAAGCTTCCTGCGATCACAGTATGGCTCATGGGAAGTCTGGCATCCGCATCCTATAAGAATGTGGTAACAGCAACAGTAACTATCATACCCTGTATGGCAGTACTGTATGCATTGCGCTGGAAGATGAACCTTCTCTCACTGAATGAGGAAGAAGCCAAGTCACTGGGAATCAATGTAGAAAGACTCAGACTGGTCATTATCGTAGTAGCAACATTAATGACAGCAGTGTCAGTTTCTATCTGCGGTATTATTGGATGGATTGGTCTGGTCATACCGCATATTGGAAGATTCTGCGTCGGGAACGATCATAGAGGGCTGATGCCGTCGTGCATAATCCTGGGAGCGGGTTATCTCCTTTCCATAGATGGAATTGCACGTTCTATTACGTCAGCAGAATTGCCGCTTTCCATCCTGACAGCAATTATTGGTGCACCTATTTTTGCTTATATGCTAAGGAAGACAATAGGAGGAAGAAGCTGATGAAATTAGAGGTTGTAAATGGTACATTCGGATATGGCAGTTATAAAATACTCCAGGATATTAATTTCTCACTGGAAGATAACACGATCATGACTATTTTAGGTCCTAACGGTGTTGGTAAGACCACACTGCTTAAATGCATCATGGGCTTTTATAAATGGAAGAACGGGGAGACCAGAATTGATTCCAAACGCATTGACAAGAATACGGAGAAGCTGTTCTGGCAAAAGACAGGGTATGTGCCTCAGGCAAAACAGAGCGTCTTTTCCTATCAGGTAATTGATGCTGTTATTATGGGACTGAACACACAAAAGGGCTTCTTCTCCACTCCGAAAAAGGCAGATTATGAGAAGGCAGAAGAGATCATGGAGAATCTTGGAATCATCAAGCTGCGCGATAAGAGCTGTAACAAACTGAGTGGTGGTGAGCTTCAGATGGTGATTATGGCAAGGGCGTTGATCGCAGAACCAGAGCTGTTGATTCTGGATGAGCCGGAGTCCAACCTGGATATGAAGAATCAGCTTCAGGTAATTAATACCATAGAGCGGGTGGCAAGAGAGTTCCATACCAGCTGTCTGATCAATACGCATTTCCCAGATCATGCCCTCAAGATCTCTGATACCACACTTATGATGAGCTATGGCGGCAGGAAAGAGACGGGAAAGACTCTGGATATTGTAACAGAAGAGAACATTAAAAAATACTTTGATGTAGAGTCAAAAGTCATTTCGTTACAGGTCGATGAGAAAGAATATCATACGATTTTCCCGTACAGCATCAGCCAGCATGACAATTGCAAAAAAGCAATTTAATCTGTAATCGCACCCTTGACGTTAATGCTTTTTAATGCTATCCTTGAACAAGATAAACCGATGAATGAGAGTAGTAGTTATCCGAAGATTTGCAGAGAGCCATGCATAAGCTGCAAGCATGGTATTTTGGAGGATAAGGAATGGACTCATGAGGGCAATCCAAACACAGCAGAGACTGTCAGTAGGCATTGACGGAAGCCTTACCGTTATGAAGGAAGCATATGATGGTATGAATACCTGTCTTTGACAGTTGCTAGAAGAAAAAATCGCTGTATCCATTGTGTTTACTGGGTTGCAGCGATTTTTGCCGTTGTTTTGAAGTATAGTAATTTATTCGAGTCTGTGAAAGTTTTTCTGTAAATAAGTATTAGCTAATAGGTCTTCTATGATAAAATCTAAATCATAGGAGGCCTATTATTATGGCAAGAGAAAAGAAACCTGTTCACAAAGTACAAATGACCGAAGGAAAACGGAATATCATTCATCAGCTTTTGGACGAATATGATATCCAGTCTGCTGAAGATATTCAGGAAGCTCTCAAAGATCTCCTGAGTGGCACAATCAAAGAAATGATGGAAGCCGAAATGGATGATCACCTTGGATATGAAAAATCCCAGCGTTCCGATAGTGATGATTACCGGAATGGTTACAAAACCAAACGTGTCAACAGCAGTTATGGCACTATGGAGATTGAGGTGCCACAGGATCGCAGATTCTCTTTTGAGCCTAAGGTTGTTCAAAAGCGTCAGAAAGATATTTCCGATATTGACAGTAAGATCATATCCATGTATGCCAAAGGAATGACTACCAGACAGATATCTGAAACGATTGAAGATATCTATGGTTTTGACGTGTCAGAAGGGTTTATTTCCGACGTGACAGACAAGCTGTTGCCTCAGATTGAAGACTGGCAGAACCGCCCTCTGGATGAAATCTATCCGATCGTTTACATTGATGCAATCCATTATTCTGTACGTGATAATGGGGTGATTCGGAAACTTGCTGCATATGTCATTCTTGGTATCAATACAGAAGGAAAAAAGGAAGTACTTTCCATCAATGTAGGCGATAACGAAAGTGCAAAGTACTGGCTTTCTGTTTTAAATGAGTTAAAAAATCGCGGAGTAAGGGATATCCTTATTCTCTGTGCTGATGGACTTACAGGAATCAAGGAAGCAATTGCTGCTGCATTCCCCAAGACAGAATACCAGCGGTGTATTGTCCATCAGGTGAGAAACACTCTGAAATACGTCCCTGACAAAGACAGGAAGGCTTTTGCCACAGACCTAAAAACCATCTATCATGCTTCAGATGAATCGAAAGCCAGAGAGGCACTGGAGAGAGTCAATGAAAAATGGTCTCCGAAATACCCCAACTCCATGAAACGCTGGTACGACAACTGGGATGCTGTTTCGCCTATTTTTAAGTTTTCAGCAGCGGTCCGAAAGCTCATTTACACGACGAATTCCATTGAATCGTTGAATGCAACATACCGCAAACTGAACCGCCAGAGGAGCGTATTTCCGAGTGATACTGCACTGTTAAAGGCATTGTATCTGTCCACCCTTGAAGCTACCAAGAAATGGACTACAACGATTCGAAACTGGGCTCAGGTATATGGAGAACTGAGTATCATGTACGAGGGACGCCTTCCGGAATAATACCATGAAACACAGGGAAACAGACCTGTGTTCTTGACATGCAACCATTTCGCTGTTATATATAAAAACAAGGGGCTGTCGCACTATCAAATATTTTTTGCTGGGCGGCAGCCCTGCTTTATGCCCAAATGGGGGCGAAATC
>OIZE01002414.1_pt1 | contig 9985 bp, 9 predicted proteins | sample 1588421 | NCBI WGS metagenome assembly OIZE01 (sample SAMN03283251) | human gut metagenome | biome: human-associated habitat; material: feces | host: Homo sapiens | place: USA | collected 2013
GTTTATTCCTCTGTTTCAACAAGTCGAAAACCTGTTTTCGACTTAGGGTGCCGACAAAGTCGGCACCAAAGTCAGAATCAGGATTCGCGCATTTGCAGTTGGTTCAGCTCCTCTGCGGTCAGCTCTCTGCATGCCCCCTCAGGCAAATCCGCAGGCAGATAGAGATTTCCCATCGCCAGACGGTGCAGGGAAACCACCTTTGCGCCGAAGCAGCCGAACATCCGCTTAATCTGGTGATAGCGGCCCTCCTGCAGGGTTACCTCGGCGGTTTTTTCGCCAAGAATGACAAGCTTTGCCGCCTTGCAGACACCATCATTGAGTGCCACGCCTGCCGCAAAGCCCTCCTGCATTTCCTTTGTAACTGGAATATCCAGCTCCACACGGTAAACCTTTTGGACATGCTTTCGGGGAGAAAGGATATTGTGCGCAAGAACGCCGTCATCCGTCAGAATCATCAGCCCCGTGGTGTCCTTATCCAATCTGCCGGCAGGGAAAAGCTCTCTGCCCTTATATGCCTGTGGCACAAGCGCGAGAACGGTCGGCTGTGTTTTATCCTCGGTTGCGGAAACATAGCCCTGCGGCTTATGCAGCATGAGGTAAACCTGCTTTTTGAAAATGAGCGGCTTGCCGTCAATGGTAATCACGCTTGCTTCAGGGTCTGCCTTCCGAGAGGAGGAGGTCACAGTCTCCCCATCTACAGCAACCCGCTTATGCTTCACCAGATATTTCACATCACTGCGGGAATAAAGCCCCTGTGATGCTATGATTTTATCAATTCTTTCCATGCCGTTTCTCCTTTATTCCGCTTTTATTCCGCTAAAAACGCCTGCAGGGCAGGAAACGCCTTTTCCGCCTGTGTATAGCCATGCCGATAGAAATTACTCAGCTTCTGATAATCCTTCTCCAAACGCTTGACCTCGGGCTGCTCAGGGCGGATGACAAAGACCCTGCCTGCCGCTTCCATCTCGTGAATGAAATCAAGCGTCGCATTATATCGTTCGGGGCGATTGCGCATTGCCGCCGCAAAGGCAGGATATTTCTTTTCATTGCGCTTCGCCAGAAATTTTGTTCCCTTGGAAAGCTGCATCCGAAATTCCCTTCTTCTGGTTTCCACGATGACCACCTTATCACAGCCCCTTGCGAAGGCACGGCGGACAGAAATGGAATCCGCCACACCGCCGTCCGCATAGGGAATCCCATTGATGACAACGGCAGGCGTTGCACCGGGCAGGGCGGAGGATGCCATGCCGATATTCATCAGATAGCGGCGGTCTGTGCCGTAATCCGTCAGATATTCCGCCTGTCCCGTCAGGCAGTTTGTGGCGGTATATTCCCGTTCTATGGGGTTTCTGAAATACGCATCGAAATCAAAGAGATTATATTCTGTGGGCACCCTCCAGTAGATATTTTCCATATCGAACAGATGCCCTGTCCGAATGATATTTTTCAAGCCAAAATAGGCATATCGCTTATCCTTTGTGATCGTGGTATCACGGGAGCGCCCATGCTGTCCCGAAATAAAATTCATGGCATTGCCTGCGCCGGCGGAGGTGCCGATGACATACCGAAACGCCTTTCCCAAATCCTGTTCCATAAAATAATCCAAAACACCGGAGGTAAATACGCCGCGGTTTGCGCCTCCCTCCAGAACCAAGCCGATTTTCATAAGACCCTCTGCTCCTTTTTTCTATGTGAAATCAAAGTTTTGTTTACGAAAAAGCCGTCGGGAAAAGCTCCCAACGGCTTCATTATACCATTTTCTATCGGTATTTTATACCGGTTTTGCATTGTTTTGTGCAGCTCTTTCCCTTGCCAGCTCCTCCGCATGCAGCTTTGCGTTTTTCGCAATCTGCTTTGCTGTTTTTCTGGCATTGGATTTTCTCTTTCTTTCATTCATCCACATATACAGAACGGGGATGAAAATCAGCGTAACCACTGTGGACAGCGTCAAACCGAAGATAACCGCAATGGCAAGCGCCTGCATCATTTCGGAGCCTTCGCTCGTTGCTAGCGCCATAGGCACCATACCCAGAACGGTTGTCAGCGTTGTCATGAGGATGGGGCGCAGACGGCGCGGTCCTGCACTGGTCAGCGCGTCATAGCAGTTCATGCCGCGATCCATCAGCTGATTCGTATAGTCTACCAGAACGATACCGTTATTTACTACCATACCAATCAGCATGACAAAACCCATCATGGCAGGCATGGTGATGGTATTGCCTGTAATCAAGAGACCGATAATCGCACCCGTAATCGCCAGAGGCATGGAGAACATCACGATGAAGGGATAGCGCAGGGATTCAAACTGGGATGCCATAATCATGTATACCAGCAGAACCGCTACCACCATTGCAATTTCCAGACTGCGGAAGGTATCGTTCATTTTTTCCATCATGCCGCTGAATTCGTAGGTGCAGCCATCGGGCAGCTCGATATCCGCCATAGCCTTTTCTACCAGCTTCTGTGCCTCACTGGTGCTCATGTTATCGGCATTTGCGCTGATGGTAATATAGTTCTTCTGGTTTTCACGCATGATGGTGGTTGCGCTTTCGTCCATCGTTACGGTAGCGACATCGCTCAGAGGAACCTGTGTACCATAAGCAGAGGTTACGGTCAGATTATTCAAATCCGTCAGATAATTTACGCTGTTCGTATCATAGCGGATAACAACGTCGATTTCTGTGCCGTCCAGCTTATACTGGGTTGCAGTGGAGCCGGAGATGGCTGTACTCAGCGCACCGGCAACAGATGCGGTCGTAATGCCGTACTGGGATGCCTTTGCGCGGTCAATCGTTACCTTTGCTTCGGGAACGGTATCCCCTGTAGAGCCCTCCACGTCGGAAAGACCGTCTACCTCGGAAAGCTTATCAACCAGCTCATCCTCCACATCAACCAGTGTTGCGGCATCGTAGCCATATACATTCATCGTCACATCGGCAGATGCCAGAGAGCCCATTGCGGAATCGGAGGAGGATACGGTAATATCCGCACCGGGGATATCCGCCAGCAGCTTTTCGATATCGTCACAGACCTCCTCTGTAGAACGCTTTCTGTCCTTCGCATCCACAAGGTTCATGGTGATGGAGGCGGAGTTTGTGCCGGAGCTGAGCATACCGGAGCCGACATTGGCATAAACCACATCCGCTTCAGGGATATCCTGTAAGCGATACAGCACCTCAAGAGTGGTTTCCTCTGTGGTATCCAGATCCGTACCGTTCGGCAGGTCTACGGAAATGGTGGCAACGCCTTCATCCATGCTCGCCATGAAGTCCATCCCTGCAAGGGGAATACTGCAAAGGCTGAGAATGAATACCAGAAGCACCGTCAGAACCGTTTTCTTTCTATGGCGCAATGCCCATTTCAGCAGCTTTTCATATTTTCTGGAAAGGGTATCAATCGCGCCCTCCCAATGATCCAGGAAGGAAAGGAACTTGAGATTCTTCCAAACGAAGGTTTTTGTTTCTCTCTTTAACAGGAGCGCACATGCCATAGGCACGAAGGTCAGCGCAACCACAACGGATGCAATCAGCGCATACATAATGGTAAAGGAAAGGTTTTTCATCATGGCACCGGTTGTACCGCCGATGAGTGCCATAGGCAGGAATACAGCTACGGTTGTCAGCGTTGAGGCGATAATTGCCATGGAAACCTCTTTCGCACCGATTTCCGCCGATTCTGCGGCAGTGTAGCCTCTTTCGTAATACTGATAGATGCTATCCAGAACAACGACGGAGTTATCTACCAGCATACCGATACCAATCGCGACACCACCCATGGAAATCATGTTCATATTGATATCCGTCACATACATCAGGGCGAAGGTTGCCATGATGGACGTAGGGATGGAAACGGCAATGATACCTGCCGTTACTGCGTTTTTCAGGAACAGCAGCAGAACGAAGAACGCGATGACTGCCGCCAAGAGTGCTGTCTCTGTGATATTGGACAGGGACATTTCAATATAATCGGAGGTATCGGACAGCATATCAATTTCCAGTTCGGGATAATCCCGCTGTAATTTTGCAATTTCGTCCTTCAGGGACTGGCTGACCTTAACCAGATTTGCCGTGGACTGCTTATCCACAGAAAGCAGAATCCCCTTTTCACCGTTGATATAGGTGAAGGAATCTCTATCCGCTTCGACCTGCTCAACCTTTGCAACGTCACTCAGATGAATAACTGCGCCGGTAGAGGTGGGAATCGGCAAATTATTGATTTCCTGCACGGAAGTAAATTCACCGATGGTACGCACGGCAACGGTTGTGTTGCCCTGTGTCAGGTCACCGGAGGGCAGGTTCATGTTTTCTGCCGCCAGCAGACCGGAAAGCGTAGAGGTTGTCAATCCGTAGCCCGCCAGCTTGACAGGGTCAACGGTAATGCGCACCTCATTGGTGATACCACCGGAAAGGCTGACAGAGGCAACGCCCTCGATACGCTCCAAACGATTGGCTACGTTATCCTCCAGAAGGTCATTCAAGGACTTCAAATCCATATTTTCCGCCTTTACGCCGATGGTGATTGGCATGGCATTGATATCCATTTTAATCACCATAGGGTCGCCTGCGGCATCGGGCAGAGTGGACTTCATCTGGTCGATTTTATCTCGCATATCCACCGCAGCCATGTCGATATCCGTACCGTCCACAAACTGCAGCAGCACCATGGACGAGTTGGTTGAGGAATAGGAGGTAACTGTATCCACATTTGCGATGGAGCCAAGGCTTTCCTCCATTGGCTTGGAAATAAGCTCCTCGATTTCCTCAGGGGATGCGCCCACATAGGTTGTCATAACAACGGCAATAGGCAAATCCATATCGGGCATCAATGCCTGATCCAGATTAAAATAAGAAACGATACCCGCGATAAATACCATCAGCGTTACCATAATAGTCGTTACGGGCTTTCTGATACAAAGCTTGGAGAACATTTATTTTATTCCCCCTTTTCTGTTGTTTTTGTTTTTTCTTTTGTTTTAGCAGCGGTATTGGCAATCGTAACCTCCTCGCCATCAGAAAGGTAGGTCTGCCCTTTGGTTACAACATTATCGCCCTTTTTCAGCCCGCTTTTGATTTCGATGGTATCCTCTGCTTCGATACCCAGCTCAACTGCTGTCTTTTTCGCCTTGCCGTTATTGATAACATAAACATAGGTTTCGTTATCCTTTTCAATGACTGCATTTCTGGGCAGAAGGATGGTATCATCGGAGGCTGCCATAGTAAAGGAAACCTCTGCCATCATGCCGGATTTAATTTTGCCGTCCTTATTATCCAGCTCCACCTTTACGGTATACATGCCTGTCTGCTCTGCGGCAGGGGCAATCGTTGCAACCGTGCCTGTCAGCGGTGTTTCGGATGCTGCTGTCATAAGGACAGATACTTTATCGCCAACCTGAATGGTATTGAGCACCTGTTCGGAAACGCTGACCTCAACCTTGATGGTAGACAAATCCATAACCGTATATGCAGGGGCTGCCTGAGAGGCAAAACTGCCCTTCTCTACCCCTCTGGTCGCAATGACACCCGTCATGGGAGAGGTAACGGTGCAGTCGCTGATATTCTTTTTCAGGTTATCCATCTGCACCTGAATGGAGGCAAGCTGTGCATCCGCGGATTCATACGCATATTTAATCTGATCAAATTCATTTTTGGAGATAATCTCCTCATCATACAGGAGTTTATTGCTGTCGTATGTACTTTTTGCATTATCGCGTCCCAGCTTTGCGGCATTGTAGCTTGCCTGCAGAGAGCGCATGTTATTTTGCAAATCGGTGCTGTCTACGGTAAAGAGAACCGCGCCCTGACCAACCTTATCGCCAACATCATAATTGAAGCTCAGCACCTTGCCGGGAACGGTAGGCACAACGGAAACCTCCTTCGCAGGGGCTGCCTTACCGGTATAGGAAAATTCGCTTGCAATATCCCCCTTACCGACCGTTGTTACCTCAACGGAGCGCAGGGTCTTTTCCTCCTCTACCTCTTTCTTGCCGCAAGCTGTGCCAAGTGCCATGCACAGCGCAAGTGCAATCAAAATACGCTTTTTCATTCTTTCCATCCTCCTGTATTGAATAATTCCAATAATTCCTGTACTTTTTTATAAATCTGCATACGCCGATGCGCATCCATACAGTCAAACACAACCGCAGCCGTTTCTGCCAGAAGCTCTACCATTTCCTGAACTGCCGATTCGCCCTTCGCCGTCAGAGAAATATAAATCTTTCTGCCGTCATCGCCATCCTTCGCCGCTTTTTTCTGCACAAAGCCGCCTGCCTCCAGCTTGGAAAGCATTAAGGACAGACTGCCCTTGCTGACATGCAGCCGCGCGGATAAAGCCGACACCGTATCCAATTCCGGATTACTGTATAAAAAACCAAGCATCTGCGCCTGATGCGGTGTCAGCCCCAGCTCCTCTATCCTCTTGGCAACCTTACCCTCTGTGGCATACGCTTTATTCCAGCTGGACATTTCCGTAGCCAAACGCATCATGCTGGTCACGATAGCCTTACCTGTAACAGCCTCCATTTTTTTTGCTCCTCTCCCCGAAATCCCTTCTCTTTGTGCAATATGAATTGATTTTAATATAAAACTAATTATAAGTCAATTATTTTTAAAGTAAAACTAATCTTTCTCTGGTAAATCGGAAAATAGTATGCTAATATGGGTTACAATTATAAATGAAACTAGAAGAAAGTACCAGGAAGGGGCAAGCCAAAAGGGGAATTTTTCTCATTTTTTCGGCAAAATCCCTACGAAACCCTTACCAACCCTTATTTTACTATAACCTACACTTATCGGAGGCTTGATTTTTATGAAATTTCGTGTGCTCAGCGACAGCTCCTGCGACATCACAAAGGAGCAGGAGGAACGATACCACATCGGCATCATTCCATATTATGTTTCCATGGATGGCGTGCATTATAAAAAAGACCGTGTAGAAATCACCGCGGAGGAATTTTACAGGGAAATGGCGGAAAATCCCGGCGTTTATCCAAAAACCTCCACCCCCACGCAGGTGGATCTTTATCATTTCTTTCTGCCCTATGCAAAGGCAGGCGAGCAGGTGCTTTATTTCAATCTGACTGCAAAATTCAGCAGCTCCTACCAGAGCATTACGCTGATTGCGGAGGAGCTGATGGAGGAATACCCTGCCTGCAAAATCATCGTAGTTGACAGCTATTCCGCGACGGTACAGGAGGGGCTTCTGGTGACAGAGGCGGCAAGAATGGCGGAGGACGGACTGACGCTAGAGGAAGCGGCAAAGCGCATCGAAACGCTGAAAATGACCTCCCGTATTTTCTTTACCACCGCAGACCTTTCCTATCTGCAAAAGGGCGGACGCGTGGGCAAGGCAATGATTCAGGTGGCAAGCATGCTGAAAATCAAGCCCATGATTCAGCTTTATGAAGGGGAGCTGCAGGCGGCAGGCATTGTGCGCAGCAGAAAAAAATCCTTACAGCGCTTTATTGACGATACCAAGCGATTTTTCAAGGATAAGAATATCAACGATTACCGCATCTGCACAGGCTATGGCTATGATAAAGAGGAATTCAATGCCCTTTATGCGGAGGTGGTCAAGGAAATGCGGCAGCTTGGCTTTCAGGGCGAGGTGGAGCAATATCACATCGGCTGCACGATTGGCGTGCATACAGGGCCTACCCCCATCGGTATTGCTGTCATCAGAAAATATGACGCATAAAAGATACGCCGAAAACAGGATTTTGACTTGTTGAACGTCTGAAGGATATGCTATACTTTTTATCAGACAATGAAACAGACAAGAAAGGGATGGACATAACATGAAAAAAAGAATTTTTGCACTGCTTGCAATTCTGACACTGCTGCTGGCCGGCTGCGGCAATGATGATACAACGGTTTTTGATAAGGTGAATACCATTGACGGCGTAACGCTGACCCTGAAGGAGGATACGCTGAAGGCATCCAAGGCTACCTTTGTTCTGAAAAACGATTCCAACAGGGCTGTGGAATTTGATCCTGCGGAATATCATCTGGAAACGAAGAAGGATGATGTTTGGAAGGAAAACATCGGCACAAGGGTGTCCCAATGGAAACGGGACGAAACGGAAACCCTGCCCGCAGGCGAATCTCTGGAAACAACGGTGGAATGGAAGGGGCTTTGCGGCACAATCGGCAAGGGCGAGCATCGGATTATTCTGATTGTGGATGAGCAGCCGATTGCATGTGAATTTGAAAAGGATTAAAAATTAAGCTGAAAAAAAGCCCCTATCCATTCGGATAGGGGCTTTCGTTATGTAGCTGATTTCGACTTAAGCGTTAGCGCGGTTAGCCTTCAATCGCAATCTGGCTTCTCTGTTCGATTGCTTCGGGAGCCTTCTTGGACAGGCTGACTACCAGAACACCGTCCTCATATTTTGCCTTGACATCATCGGGTTTCAAAGCATCGCCTACATAGAAGGTACGGCTGACTGTGCCGGAATACCGTTCCTGACGCAGGTATTTGCCCTTGCCTGCCTGTTTATCGGCATGCTTTTCTGCGGAAACGGTCAGATAGCCATTTTCCAGATGTACCTGAATTTCGTCTTTCTTGAAGCCGGGCAGGTCAATGTCTGCCTCAATCGCATCTTCTGTTTCTCTTACATCGGTACGCAGCAGATGTTTTGCGTGCTTGCCATACAGGAAATTGCCTTTCCCGAAGTACTCTCTCATCAGTGGAGTATCTGCCCAATCTTCATCAAATAAGTTGTCGCCCAAATAATTATGCATCATCATAAGTCATATCTCCTTTCAAAAGATACTTAAAAATTGATTTGCACAATCGGTTCAAATCCGATGTGTTGATTGAGAACAAGAGAAGATATCTTCTTGATTTTTCTCTCTCTCTTTTGTTCGAATACAATATATCACCGGATATTAGCACTGTCAATAGGCGAGTGCTAATATTAACAAAAACTTAACATAATTATTTTGATAAAGAAATGGTGAGAATTCTCCATTGAAAAAGCTTTGTATTCCCTACAATTTTATTCCATATTCCCCTCGTATTGATTTACATAATATTATATTTTGCCCCATGAATTTTTCGGAAAATTTTTAAAAAAACGAAAAACAGCGGAACTATTTTCATTTTCCCTCGTCCAATAAAAACCAATATTCGATATTTGAAAGGAGTGTATGTATTATGAAGAAATGGGCAAGAGGATTGGTCGTATGTGCGGCGGCGGCTGTATTATCCATCGGGGCGGCGTGCATGGCGTATGCGGCTGAAGGCGAAATCAACGTAAACGGTACGGGTGTGGTGCAGGCAGACCCCGATACAGCGGATATCTCCCTTGAAATCAGCACGGACGGCAAAGCAGCACAGGCGGCACAGAAGGAAAACAACCGCATTACCGCGGCAGTGACAAAAGCCATGACCGACCTAAATGTAAAAAAGGACGATATCGTAACGGCGTATACCTCCGTATACCCCACCTATCGTTACAATGACGAAACAGGCAAGCGCACCATCACAGGCTACCATGCAGAAACCCATTTGCAGGTGAAAACAAAGGACATCAACAACACAGGCAAATATATTGATGCGGCATTGCAGGCAGGCGCAACCGGCACAAACGGCGTTTCCTTCTCCATCGCAGACCAGAGCAAATATTACGGGCAGGCATTGCAGGCAGCTGTGAAAAATGCAGAAAAATCCGCAGCCGCAATCGCACAGGCATACGGCAAGCCTCTGGGTACCGTGAAAAATGTCAGCGAGATTTCCAGAAATTACTATTATATGAATACCGATTCCAATGCAAAGAGCAGCATGATGGCAACAGAGGATGCTGTGGCAGACGGCGGTCTCGGCACAACCATCAGCTACGGCAAAATTGAAATTACCGCGAATATCTCCGTTACTTATGGGTTTTAATGGATTTCGGACAGATTGAAATTGAATTTTGGACGACAGAAAGCCCTCTCGGTTCTCACCGAGAGGGCTTTTTTATGTGCCGATGCTGATTTCCGCTCCA
>OIZE01002416.1_pt1 | contig 9972 bp, 5 predicted proteins | sample 1588421 | NCBI WGS metagenome assembly OIZE01 (sample SAMN03283251) | human gut metagenome | biome: human-associated habitat; material: feces | host: Homo sapiens | place: USA | collected 2013
ATCGTTGTGACCTGCGGCGGCACAGAGGCAATGATGTGTGCCATGATGACTATTTGTAATCCCGGTGACAAGGTAATGGTATTTTCTCCGTTTTATGAAAATTATGGAGCGGATGCGATCTTATCCGGGGCAGAACCGATCTATATTCCCCTCGTGCCTCCAACTTATGACTTTGATATCCGTCTGATCGAAAAAGGATTCCAAGACGGGGCTAAAGCCATTATCGTCTGTAACCCGTCCAATCCCTGCGGTAAAGTATTTACACGAGAAGAATTGCTTCACATCGGAGAACTTGCGGTAAAGTACGATGCCTTTGTGGTGACCGATGAGGTATATGAGCATCTGGTTTATGCACCGAACAAACATGTCTGCATGGCATCCCTTCCGGGAATGTATGACCATACCCTCACATGCAATTCCCTGTCAAAGACGTATTCCATTACCGGATGGAGACTGGGATATCTCATCGGGCCGAAAGAAGTGATCACGGAAGCGAAAAAAGTACACGATTTTCTGACCGTGGGAGCAGCAGCGCCGCTTCAGGAGGCCGCAGTTGTCGGATTAGAATTTCCGGAAGCCTATTATGAGGAGCTTTTGGCACTCTACACAAAGAAACGCGATCATTTCTTAAACGGATTGGATAGGATCGGTCTGAAGCACAATGTACCGCAGGGAACATATTTTGTCATGATCGATATTCAGGAGTTTCTGGATCTGCCGCAGTTTGCAGGATATACGGATCTTGAGTTTTGTGAATGGATGATCCGGAATATCGGTGTGGCCGCAGTGCCGGGATCCAGCTTCTTCCGTGAAGATGTAAATCATTTGATCCGTTTACATTTTGCAAGAGAAGAAAAAACGATCGATGAGGCACTTGCACGTTTGGAAAAGCTAGAGGAGCTGGTGCATCCTGAAAGATAAGGGGAGATTGCGAATATTCGCCTCTTTCGTTTCATGCGAAAGCATAGCGAAATTATAGTTCCAGGGTCAGATGTATGAGAAAGAGACCGAAATCAATGATCTGAAGGCGAAGCTTGAATCAGTGTCTAAAGAACAGGAGCTGGCAGCGATCAAGAACCAGAATGTGGACATCTCCCATTTTGAGCAGAATCTGATGGACTTCAAAGATCGCTTCGGCCGGAATTACGAACTGGCAAGTAAGAAATTTCAGACTGCTATTGATGAGATCAATAAAAGCATTGATCATTTGCAGAAAATCAAAGAGAACCTGCTGGGATCGCAAAACAATCTGAGATTGGCAAATAATAAGCTGGAAAACTTATCTATTAAGAAGCTGACCAAAGATAATCCAACCATGCAGCAGAAATTTGCAGCACTGAAGGATACAAACAACTAATACAAAGAATGCCAAAGCCTAAGAACATGAAAACCACAGTTCCGATACAGAAATCCATCAAGCTTTTCATCATTAAAATCAGATTTGTCAACGGTTTTTTATGCTTCAAATTGATCCTCCCCCTGGGGATTCAGCAGGACTGACACATAAAACATTCCATTTTTCCATTCAAACCTTGCATCGCCGTGATATCTTGCGGCGATGTTTTTGACTGATCTGGTTCCGATGCCGGTTCCGTTATGCTTGGAAGAGTGAAGGCTGTTATTCTGCCATTTTGGTGGTTCCGGGCAGGTGTTATCAACGGTCAGGGACAGGAGGGATGGACATGTCTGCAACAGACAGACATGAATCTGGTTAGAACCGGCCTGCTTCTGACAGGCTTCTACGGCATTCTCTAAAAGATTGCTCAGAAGAACGCAGAATTCCGGTTCAGGAATGATCAGCGGTTCCTGCAGTTTTGCAGAAATATCAATGGAAATCCCGTTGTCTTTGGCAAGTCTGGAAAAATATCCCAGCACGTTATTGACGGCGGGATTTTTGCAGTAGGAACAGACTGTCTCCGGAAGCAGGGAGGTCTGCCAGGAAGATAAGTATTCCCGGATGGCTTCCATATCGTTGTTGGACGCATATCCGGACAGTACCGTAAAATGGTGACGCAGATCATGCCGTGCCATGCGGGTTTCATCAATGGTACGATGCAGGGTCCGGTACTGGGCAGACTGAAGCTGGAGAAATTCATTTTCCTGCATGAGCCTCATGTTTTTGGTAAGTCCTCTTGCCATCAGATAAAACATCAGATAGAAACAAAGAAGAATCCCTAAAAGCAGCAGATTGAGTATAGGGTAAAACTGCATCACACGGTTTGTATACAAAGTGCTGTAATAACGTGGACGGATCAGATGATTGGTGATCCAGAAGGCGGTAGGGAAGATCCAGAACACATACCAGGTATGGGGCGTTTCCAGATCATCCAGAAGCCAACGGGCCGCATGTGTGGCTGGATACCAGACCGCCAATGTGATTCCCCAGGTCATGACATGGAAGATCAGACATCCGGGGATCGTCAGAATGGACGGTGATCCGTCTGGAGCGATCAGGGCATCCGCTGCCACTGCCAGATTGCCGATGGTGGAAAATACAGCGCCAACGGCCAGGAAAATACTGAGGCTTTTCCAGATGGAAAGATCAGTACTAAGGTAAAATACAAGAGCGAAAAGTGGAAGCATGGGAGCAAGCCATTGATAAAATTCCACATGGAACCGGGTGCCTAAGCTTCCACCGATGGCGGCCCAGAAAAAAAACAGAGGAATCCCGATCAGGATCAGCAGTGTTTTCCGTACACGGACATGACGGATGACCGGAAGATAACACAGGATCGCGGCAGGAAGCAGGGCCAGGTATGATAAAAAATAGCGCATTTAAAGACCTCCTCTTGTTCGGCTGTAGAAAAAAGAAAGAAAAGCTTCTCGTACTTTTTCGTATTTTAAACGGCTGATGGGAATGGATGTGCCGTCCTTCAGGAGGAAGCGGTCCCGCATCAGACGGTCAACAGCTTCAAAATTTACGACAATGCCGCGGATGCAGTCGCAAATATAAGGGTAAGCCAGAAGGAGAGGTGCAAAATCTCCGTGGCGGATGGCATATTTCTGGCATCTGCCGTCCAGATAATGGATCAGAACGTAGCGTCCCTGCTGCTCCGCATAGCTGATCTGGTGGAGATAGATCCGGTTCTGTATCGCTTCTCCTGGAAGAAGGATCGACTGCTGCTGTTCAAGTGCCTCTGTCTCGCAGTGACGCATGGCCTTGGCGAAGGTCTCATAAGAGAATGGTTTTACCAGATACCATGATGCGTTCACATCATAGCTCTCTACGGCAAATTCCGTAGACGAGGTAGTGAAAATAATCTTGCAGTCCGGGTCCGTTTCCCGGATATGTCTGGCAGTTTCCATGCCATTTAAATCCTTCAGATAGATATCGAGAAACAAAAGGTCGTAGCTTCCGCTGCTGAAGGTGGTTAAAAACTCCTCTCCAGACGAAAAACACTCCGGCTGTGGTGCCAGAGGAATCTGTTGTTTCTCAGACCATTGTGCCAGAAAATGTAGAAGGCTGGCTGCATCATCTGATTGATCTTCTATGATCGCAATGCGCATAGTTACGATTACCTCCATGAAAATAAACATCAAGTGTCTGTGTAACTCTATTATAAAAAAATAAAAGTGCAAAATCAATTTGTCAGAGGTGGTAAAACCTTACATCTCATGACATATTTTCGCATCTCGTGTTATCTGTGTTGTTTTCTGGATCAAAAATCGTTATCGTTATAAGAGAAGGAAAAATCAGGGAGGTATAGGCGATGCGAAAAGAATGGAGAAGATGGGGTGCACGTCTTATGGCAGGGATCATGATCGCGACCTCAGTTTGGATGCCGGTCTATGCGGATGTAGCGGTGGCAATACCCGTAGAGGAGAAATATACGACAGAGACGGAATATACGACAGAGATCACGGAATATAAGAAACTGTCTGTGGCGACAGATACAGACGCGGACAGAAACGATGAGATTCCAGACGACGAGATCCCAGACGACGAGATTCCGGATGACGAGATTCCGGATGACGAGATTCCGGACGACGAGATCCCAGATGATGAGATCGTGCTGCCGACAGCGACACCGACGGATGCGATTCCGGTGGAGGCAGTTCTTCCGGTGGCAACACCGACGACACCGATGATGCTGGCATCTTCCCAGGTGATCGATCTTGGTGGGGCGACGACCGTGTTTACCATTGAGCAGAATGGGGAATATACATTTACCGGAGAGTGGCCTGACACGGGCAAGCTTTATTGGAACACCAATGGTCAGGTCATTACCGTGAAAGCGGGAGTGACAGCAACGCTTAACTTTCAGGATGCGACGATCAAGAATGGAAATTTTAATGGAAAGTATAACGTACTGAATCTGGAGGCTGGAGCTCATGTTACATTAAGCTTAAGAGGTACGAATCAGTTCCTTGCGACGACTTCCGTATCTGGTGCGGCAATCCATGTTCCAGCTGGGGCTTCTTTGACGATCGAAGGTGGAGAAGAGGACAGCCTTCTCGCCAGATCCAGAAGTTATGGAGCAGGAATTGGCGGCAACAGCGGTGAAGGCGCTGGAACGATTATCATCCATGGAGGTAATATTTATGCCACTTCTGGATACTGGGAAGACGATAGCATGATTCAAGGGCTTAACGACAGCGGAGCAGGAATCGGAGGCGGAGCCGGTGGAGCCAGCGGAACGATAGAGATCCGTGGTGGAACGGTTCTTGCCAAAAGTGCCAAAGCGGCTGGAATTGGAGCTGGTGGAAGAAGCCATAAAAACAATTTTACTGTATATGCATCCTCTGAGCAGGCCAGAGTGGAATTAAGAGGTGCTGGGACGGCACAAAAGATTACGGTGCCAGCGGAAAATAGTCAGGTGATTGATGGTGATGGTACTCTGGCACAGATCGAATATGGAGAAGAAACATCGTATGCGGTTTTCAAGGTAACATCGGAGAAAGGTGATAATGATGAAATTGTGATGGAAAGCAATGGTTCTGTCCGATTAAACGGAACTGGTCCATACACCATTTCTATGATAAATCCCAATACGGAGGTCGGATCCAGGGTTATAGAAATTAAAAGTGCCTGTACAGTGACTTTGAATGGGATAAGAATGGATAATCACTCGATGTTGGATTATCCGCCAATCGAGATTTCTGGAGGCTTGTCCGGTGTCACATTGAATTTAGAAGGGAAAAATTACTTAAGAGGTGCGGAACGCAGCGCAGCAATTGATAACAATGGAACGCCATTGACGATCACTGGTGATGGAAGTCTTACAGCAATAGCAGGAAGCGCTTCTGCAGCAATTGGAGGAAGCTTCGGAGGAAGAGGAGACAATATCACCATTGCAGGCGGTAATTTGACGTTGTATGGAGGAACTGATTCTGCATGTATTGGCGGTGGAGAATCGAATGGTACAGGCAGTCATATTGAAATTTCCGGCGGAACGGTGCATCTGATCCAGGAACACGCATCCTATCTTCTTGGCAGCGCATATCAGAGCTATGGCGCATATGATAACATCTGTATTTCCGGTGGTGAAGTAACTGGAACCATCAACTACACAGGAGATTCCCAGTATAACCATTTCGCAAGAATTTGCGATGGCCCAATCCAGATCAAAGCCCCAGATGGAAAAAGTGCGATCCTCTATGCAGGTGCAAAAAGTCCGGGCCAGGTAGTGTTTGGAACCTCAACGGAAGGAGAACACACATTTCAGAAGACCGACTGGTACATGCACGTGACGTATGGACAATCCCATAGCCTTACGGTGAGAGACGGAACCATTACGAATCCTAAAAACGGATACGCCCAAGGCGAAAAAGTACCTATAACCACAGATTCGGTGAAGAATGGCCAATATTTCTATAAGTGGGAGGTAACCTCCGGTTCTGGAACATTTGAGGATCCAGACAGTGAGAATACGACATTTATCATGGGTGACGAGGATACAGAGATTACCGCACGATACAAAGGCGGCAGCACGGTTACTGTCAAAAATGGAACCAAATCTCCAGAACAGGAAACCTACGCACCAGGAACGAAAGTCACCATCACTGCATCACCAGCAGAGACCGGTCAATATTTTGACTCCTGGAAGATCACATCTGGAACGGGAAGTACGCTGGCAGATGCGAAGCAAAGTACGACTACATTAACCGTTGGGAAGGAAGCTGTTGAAGTAGAAGCGGTCTATAAAAGTGGCTATATATTGACCGTAAACCGGGGAAGTGGAAGTGGTACCTACGCACCGGGAGCTAAGATAACGATCAATGCAGATACGTATGATTACGATGTGCGTTGGTCAGAATTTGTCGGATGGGTCTTGGAGAGTGGATCTGGAACATTTGAAGATGCATCAAAGAAAGATACCACATTTACCATTGGTAATGAAGATTCTGTGATTGCCGCTCAATTTAATCGGGATACTGGTGATTTTGTAGTAACAGGTGGACGGTATGGTGTCGATTATACGTATTTAGAGGAAAGTGGCGGACTGTTAAAGATTATAGGAAGCGGAACGTATGGAATTTCCTTAAAAGAAGGAATTAGTGATTCTACACAGCAAATCCGGATTGAACAGGGAACCCCAACGATGATTCTTCATAATGTGCGGCTTGTCAGCTATGGTACTTTGGAAATCCGTGGAACTAAGGCAAAATTAATTCTGGATGGCGAAAATTCCTTTGAATCTACTGGATATACCAATTCTTATTCAGCATTAAATGGAATTGCGGTAACCCAGAATGGTTCTGTGGAGATTACCAGTATCAATGGTGATGGCAGTACAGAAGGAAGTTTGTATGCAAAAGGAAACCGTCAATATAGTAATTTGGATCACGGTTATGCTGGAATTGGTGGATCTGCAGAGCAGATCGTGATCAAAGGTGGAACCATTTATGCGGAAGGAAGTAATGAAGGCCCAGGAATGGGCAATAATGGTGCTCTGGAAAATCAAAGCATCTCAGAATCCGTTCATGTCGTTGTTACAGGAGGTCAGATAACGGCAGTTGGAAAAAATGCGCCTGGTATCGGCAATGGTGCGAGAAATCTAGGCGCAGCAACGGTTCGTATCGCAGATGGACTGAAGATCCAGGAAGGCGATTCGGAGAGCCAGCTGACGGAAGTTTCCGCAGCAGATATGGAGAATGGAGCTTCTAAAGCATATGTAGAGATTTCATCGTCCGAGATCAGTGAACCATTAATTCGAATTATTTCTGTACCCAAAGCGGTGTACCGGGGCGAACAGATCCAATTCCGGGCAGAAGTTACTGGAGATTCGGCAGACCAGGTACAATGGTATGTGACTGGTGGATCAAGTGAAGATACCAGGATCAGTGCCGATGGACTTCTGTCTGTGGGAGCGCAGGAAGCCGTGGGGACATTGACAATTGAAGCTATTCTGAGAGGAAGCGGAAAGAATGCAATCATTACTGTACCGGTTCAGGATAGAATTGTCACATTGAGCCTGGATCAGACGGAGATTGCGGTAGGAGGCACCGTTACGGCAACTGCGACAGTATCTGGAACTGGTGTGGAAGAAACCACTGGAAGAATCCGTTTCTACTTAGATGGGGCTCCGGTTGGAAGTATTCTTACATTAGAAGAAGGTAAGGCATTTTATAGAATTCCAGCGAAACTGCTGTCTGGTGGAAGGCATCTGGTAAGTGCGGTGTATACCAACGGAGATGTGAGGTCAGAAAGCAATGAGGTGGAAGTCTTGGTCAATAAAAAACCGGTGACAGTATCGAAATGGCCGGAATTTGAGACGACCAGTTATTTTCGCAAGTCATTGAAAGATCTGACCGTGAAAACGTTAGGAGAAGCATCTAAGGCAGGAACATTCCGCTTTAAGGAAAATAATCAGTATCCGGAAATAGGTACTCACTCTTATGAGATGGTATTTGTACCAACGGATACATCATTTGGAAATGTAGAAGGAACGGCTGTTGTGACAGTATCAAAGGGAACACTTGTTTCTGCTCCTTATTCTGGAAGTTTAGTTGTAGAGGGTAGTTCCTTATATTATGGACAGAAGCTTTCGGATTCAAAGCTGAGTGTGACCAGAGGATATCTGGCCAATGGACGCGGTCAGGAGGTGGAAGGCAGCTGGCGTTGGAAAGAGCCTGATAAGGTTTTGGGAAAAGGTCGGAGAAGTGCAGACGCTGTTTATGAAGTATCGGATAACGGACATTATGAAGATTACCCGAAAAATATTGGGATATATGTGGATTTTACAACTCCGGAGGTTTCCCTGATGCTCAGCGCCAACGAGGCAGCTGCAGGAAAGACCATTTCCGTATCGGCCAAGGCAGAAAATCCATATAACCGGGAATTAAACGATGTTCCAGAACCGGTGATCACCTATCAAATAGGTCAGGATGGACAACCACAGACCGTGACCAATGGCACCATCACCATACCAAAGGATACAGCGGCTGGAACCAGCATTGTGGTCATGGCATCTACGGCAAATAATGAAAACTACAATGTTGCGAATAAGCAGATGAATGTTACAGTCATCCAGAAACGCGACATCAGCGCCAACCTGTCGATCACCGTGAAAAATACCACCTACGGGGGGATGATTTTACCACAGGGAAGTATCCGGAACGGTTCTTCTGACGGTACCGCAAACTGGACCTACCAGTACCGGACCGATGCAAGCCAGGAATGGAGCGATGACATTCCAAAGAAGGTGGGAACCTATGAGATCAAGGGAGTCTATGAGGATGAGTCTCAAGTTGGTGAAGTTACCAGAACATTCCAGATTGTTCCGAGAACTTTGACAGTAACGAACGCAGAGCTGAAAGAAAAGATTTATGACGGAACAACCAGTGCGGAAGTTCTTTCTGTGACATTTGCGGGAATGGCAGATGGAGATACGGTTCGGAAGACCGATTACACAGCGGAGGCTGTATTTGCGGATGCAAAGGCCGGAGCTGGAAAAACAGCCGTGCTTCAGGTGAAGCTGAATGAGACACCATCCATGGCCAACTATGTCCTGAAGGAAACCCAGGTAACCTTACATGGAAAGCAGATCCAGAAAGCGGAAGCGCCAGTTCTTGAGACACAGAAAGCGATTTATCTTACCTCGGCAAGAGGAGAGCAGAAGATCACCCTGACCGGACTTCCGGCTGACTGTGGAGAGATCAGCGGAGGACGGGCAGTGATCAAGAGTGATGAGGGCGGAATCCTGGAACGTACCGTCAGACTGGATGGAGGGCAGCTGGTCATCCGTTTCAATAAGAATAGCAGGGAGCAGGCAGGTAATCAGGCTCAGATCATGATTTATGATTTGGCTATGGAAAATTATAAATCAGCGGAAATTTCGCTGTGTGTGGAATTACAGGACGATCCGAACCAGAAACCAGACTTAACCCCAGACCCGGACCCGGCGCCTGACACAGGCGGCAGTGGAAATACCGGAAGTGGCAGTGGAAACACCGGCAGTGGCAGTGGAAATAGCGGAGGTGGCAGTGGAAATACAGGCAGCAGCGGAAACACCGGCGGCGGAAGCGGAAACACCGGCGGCAGCAGCGGAAATAGTGGCAGTGGAAACACCAGCAGCACCGGAGGCAGCAGTAACAGCAGCAGAGGTCACAGCCATGAGCACGACGAGGACCGCATCACCAACAGTGATCGCACCACCTGGATCTTCACAGGCCGCAAATGGCGTCTTCGCCGTCCAAACGGTTCTTATGCGAGAGGCAGTATCGTAAGCCAGAGCTTCATAGATGGCATGAAGGTACGGCATCAGTGGGAACAAGTAAACGGCAGATGGTATGCCTTTGACGAACAAGGCTATCTAAAGACTGGATTCTTCTATGACGCAGGTTACGACGGCTGGTTTTATGTGGACGAAAATGCCGGAATGCAGACTGGCTGGTTCCAGATAAACGGCAAATGGTATTATTTTAAGGATGTTTCTGATGGAACCAGGGGAATCATGCTGAGAAACCAGAAGACACCGGACGAATATTTCGTCGATGAAAATGGTGTGTGGAAGCCATAAACCATTGGAT
>OIZE01002422.1_pt1 | contig 9956 bp, 7 predicted proteins | sample 1588421 | NCBI WGS metagenome assembly OIZE01 (sample SAMN03283251) | human gut metagenome | biome: human-associated habitat; material: feces | host: Homo sapiens | place: USA | collected 2013
CTCCCATTGCCAAAGCGCCTCCTGCCATAGCACGGTTAATCTTTTTATTTTCAAAGGCAATAGCTGCCAGAGTCTTTGCCCGCACATGGCTCTCTACTACCAGCTCATCCGGGATAATATTCACTGCGCTGTTTACGCCCATGACTACCGGATGGAAGCGTACCATATCCTTTTCCCGGAAGGTTTCCCGCAGATCATTGGCGGCCTGCATTCCGAGCATTGCTGCATATTCCGCGTTGATCCCAAGATGGGGAGAACCGCCTGCATGGGCCGATTTTCCCTTAAATCTCAGTGTCTTCATTATGCAGCCGTTGTTTCCGGACGAACAGGAGAAGTCGATCGGGGAATCCGGCGTCGTGCTGCTGCCATGAACCATAAATGCAATATCCACATCATCAAAAAATCCCCGGTTCATCAGCTCGATCTTTCCGGCAAAAAAGGTGATGGTGCCTTCCTTACGAAGCTTTTCTCTAAAGCCAAGCTGGATCATCTCCTCTGCCGGAACCGCCATTAATCTGATCTTTCCGCAGAGTCCGTCCAGAGCGCCGGGCTGCTTTAACGCAGCAGCAATCCCCAAAAGGGCCGCCGCCTGAGCATGATGTCCGCAGCAGTGTGTCATGCCATTTACTGACTCCGGATGATTTGCAATGTCGAGTGCATCAAGCTCGCCCATGATCACCAATGTTGGGCCCGGCTTTCCTGTATCCACATCGGTGTAAAAGCCCGGAATGTTCCCGGCCTGTGTCAGCGTGTAACCGAGGGCCTCAAACTTATCGGTCAGATATCCGTTCGCCTGCCATTCCGTAAAACCTGTCTGCGGATGATCCCAAAGCCAGCGTTCTGCCTCCAAGATCATTGGCTTCACCTGATCCACATTTTTCACGATCAGCTGCTGTCTGTCCGTCATAATATGTTCCTCCTTGAAGTTTTCAGAGTTTTCTTTTAATAATATACCACATTTTCTCAATTCTGGACAGTGGTAAGCTAAAATAATTTCTATTTTGTGAAACAAATATTTTGTTGCTTACATTGCGAATATTTGTAAGATTGATTTCTCCGGCCTGATTGACAATTTTTTCCAAAAGTGCTATTCTAAAGTATGTTCAAATCCGTTTGCATGGGCTCGTGGCTCAGTTGGGAGAGCATTCGGTTCGCATCCGAAAGGTCGAGGGTTCAAGTCCCTTCGGGTCCAGTCACTTCCACCCGTAAAACGGGCGGCTGACAACAAAAAGGCTGAATATCAAGCACCGGGAAAGTGCGAGATATTCAGCCTGTTTTGTTGTCCGGGGATTGCTGATTAAAATGATGCGATCGTACCACCATACAAATCTCCCGTGCATGCTCAGAAACAGGATCCGTCAGTATCTTTTTTCGGTATTTTATAATCAGAATCAAATGATAACAAAGCAGAAACACTGAATGTGCATTACTGTCCAATTATTGTTAAAGCCCGGAAATATTTTACGTGAACTTTGCGGCAAATATTAACCATTAGATGATGTAGTGGCAATCCGCATTCGCAGCTTACCTATTTACCTTCAAAATAGCTGTTGATCCCGGAAATGAGACCATCTGCCAGTTTATCCAGAGTTTTATCCGTATGATCCGATGCCTTGTCACCAAGCTCTATATCAACGCTTGGGATCTGCGAATATGAGGTCTGGGTCAGATCCATCTCCATGCTTCCGGATGAAAATATTTTATTTCCGCTCTTTCTTAAGCCTTCAATAAGCTTCTCTCCCAGCCCGTTATGCTGCTGCCAGTGGGACGCCACCGGCTCCATGGCTCTATATCCGCTATTGGAGGGAACGCTCATGAAAAAACATCCTTTATCTGATGTGGTGGAATCCCAGTGAAGTGCTACATGGATATCCGCATTATTATTGGCGATCACAGTCCTTGCCACATTATCCAGCTGGACATCACTGCCTTCGCGGATCATCAGCACATCATATCCTTCATCCAGAAGCCTGTTTTTCAGCTTTTTTGCCATTGCCAGTGTAACGGTGCTCTCTGCAGTCCCATCCGAAAATGTCATTCCGCCGGAAACGGCCACTGCCGTAACGGCGCCGGACGCTGTTGTCCCCCCGGTTACCTTAGCACTTCCATCGGGATGGCACTGTGTCTTTACTGCACTTCCACCCTTTGTGCCGTGCCCGGCATTCACGCAGACGGTTTTTCCCTTTCGTGCTGCACTGCCATTATGATAATAGATGGCATTTCCGCTGTTGATCTTTGAAAACGAGCTGTAGGTATATTCACTCTTTAACTCCACATTCCATGTTTTATCCACATTTTCATGGGATTCCGGTTCCTGTATAGCTACTGTTTTTCCTGCAGCCGCTTTCTTTTCCGGTTCCACTGCTGACAGGTATCTGGAAGCTGCGTAACATTTTTTCCCATTCACCGACACAACACTCCACTCACCATCATTAGAGATTCTTTCAAGCTTTGTGCCTGACGGGATCGTTCCCAGAGCTTGTCCAGACGTAGAAGGCTCAGACCTGTAATTTAAACGGCTGGCCGTGACATAGACTGTGTCTGCAATGACCGGAAAGCAAAGAATCCCGGAGCATAGGCACAGCCCTGCAATAAAACCGATCTGCTTCTTTATATTTTTCATTTTCTTTTCTCCGTTTGGGGCAGGCTTTTACGCCTGCCCATTTTTTATCTGAGGGTTTCTAAACATCCGCCGCAGGAAGTGCTGTAAGAGCAACCCTGACCTCCGGCTGCGCGATAACCGGCACGATATCCCTCCTGATACCCGATCTGGTATCCCTCCTGATATCCGAACCGGTAACCATCTGCATAGCCTTCTCTGCGTCCTGCTTCCCGACCGTTCTCATAAATCTCCCGCTCTCTCTGCGTCCACCATGATACACAGCCGTTTCCTGTATTTGTGCAGCCACAGCTGCTATTACTTCCTGTGCTTCCACAGCCACCATTGTTTCCTGTGCTTCCACAGCCACAGCTGCAACGGCCGCTGTTTCCGCATCTTCCTAATCCGAAGCATCCACACCAGTTATTTCTATTACATGCCATATAATAAGACTCCTTTTATTTCAGGTTTATACTTTATTATATGGACACAGGAAAAAACTGTGCATGCATGTCTTTCGATATTTCGTCAGATCCTTTTATGTCCCGGCAGATCTCTTAGTCTCCAAGTACATTGACGATCTTCGACGGACTTCTGTAGTTCCAGCTTGAGATCTTGATTCCAGACTTTTTATTGGATGCATGGCATACCTGTCCGTTACCGATGTAAATTGCTACATGGTTGATCCCACCGCCGCTTCCGGAGTAGAATACCAGATCTCCCGGACGCATCTGCGAGGAGGAAATAGACTTTCCGCGCTGAGACTGGGATCCGGAATTATGCGGAAGCGATACTCCGAATTTTGCCATTACCGACATTGTAAATCCAGAACAGTCTGTACCGCTTGTCAGGCTCGTACCGCCCCATACATACGGATTGCCTACAAACTGAACGGCATAGTTTGCGATCTGAGCACGTTTCGAGGATACACTTCCCGCACCGGAGCCTGCCGCAGCATTATTACTATTATTTTTGTTTCCGGACGGCTTCGAGGAGGAATTGCCCTTTGACGGCTTTGAGGTAGTGCCGCCCGTTGCCGGAGTTTCCACGATCGGGGTATATTTAATCGCCTCATTAAGACCATATTTTACATCCACATAGTCGCTGGAAATATACGCCTTTGAATCATCCAGCTCGATCTCTACCCATCCATCCTGCTGATCGGCAACAAGGAAGCGCTCGCTGTTTGAGATCTGAGTCCAGATAGAGGAATTCGTATTCGGCTCCGAACGGACATTAACTCCATCGGTGTTGGCGATCGCCATCAGCTTCGATACCTGCATTGCCTTATCCTTCGCCGCCTGACCGGTAAGGATAAATTCTGACTTGACATATCCTGTAATCTTACCGGAGCGTACCTTATACCATCCATCCTTCGGTGTTTCCAGAATATCACAGCCTGCATTACTTGGCAGCTTCGCAATGATCTTACCTGTCTTTTCATCCGGATTGTCACGGACATTCAGGTAGTTGCTGACATTGGAGACACCAAGGTTATCATAGAGGCTCAGAACCGTCGTTCTCATATCCATTTTCCGGGCTTCGTTCAGGGCATAGCGCACTGTCACATAGTCCGCAGAAATAAAGCCATCATCAATCTGCACCCATCCGTCCTCAATACTTTTGACCGGATAACGCTCATCCTTGAGCACCTGACCGACAATCTCACCATCCTGACTCGGTGTTGCACGGACGTTCAGTTTTTCAGCCTGAATGACTGCTCTTTCTTCCACATTTTCTGCTGCGATCTTTTTTGCCTGATCTCCGGTCAGGACATATTGTCTGCTCACATAGCCGGTAACTCCTCCGGATGTGATCTTGTACCAGCCTTCTGTCGAGGTGTCCACGATCTCACAGGCTGCCCCTTTTTGAAGCTTGCCTACGATTTCTCCGTAGTTTTCCGGTGTTTTTCGCACATTAAGGAAGCCGGAGACCTCTGCAATACCCAGATTGGCATATCCGTCAAGCACCTTAGTAACTGCTTCTTCCTTTTCCTTTTCTGCGATCTCCTCATCAGAAAGAGTCGTTTCGAGGACGATCGATACGGTTTCCTGATCTTCCGTTTCCGGCGGTGCGGTTGTTTCCAACGAAGCCTCCACCGTTTCCACTCTCATTTTCCCGCCGGCTTCTTCCCCGTTCTTCCCGAGAATGCCGATTGCCGCGGCGGTAACTGCAACAGCAACTGCTGTCAAAGCAGCCACAGCCATGTATTTAGCAGCAGCTCCCTGCGCTTTTTTCTGTTTTATCCTTTTCAGTCTTTGGATATTATCCTTAGGCTGTGATCTGACCTTTCGATCTGCTATTAGATCAAGCGGTCGTTCTTCCGGCTTCTCTGTCAAAAACTCTGCCACTTTATCTTCTGTCTCTTTGACAGATGTATCCGTTACATGGTACGCAGCAGTCTTGGCCGTTTCTGTTACATCTGCTTCTTCGGCATCTGTTACGTTGTCTTTTTCGTCATCCGTTACGTTGCTTTCTTCGGCATCCGTTACGCTTACTTCTCCTTGCTCTGCTGCAACAGCTTCTGTATTCTCTGCATCAGCTGCTTCTGTTACATTTTCTATTGCTTTTTCTGTTGATTTTTCTATTACTTTTTCTTCATCCGCCATCTATAATCTCCATTGACCGGAAAACTCCGGCCCTTCTCTATTAAAACTTGTCACAATGCTGCCTATTATTCTACCAGAGCATGGCGTATCCTGTCAAATTTTTTTATTTCCTTCCGAAAATCCAAAGATCGTTCCGAAAAGAAGCTTTACAAAAAAAGAAACAGAAAAGAAAAACTGCCCCGGCCTCCATAAAGAAGCCGGAGCAAGATCCTGTTCCCTGTTTATTTGTTTCCAAGTGTCTGGAAATGTTCCATAGAACCATAAAGCTTTAAGATCTGTGCAAACTCCTTCTCATCGTAAAGGGAGCATGTACCGTTACCGTAAGACTTCGCTGCCTCCAGCATAAATCTTGCAGCATCATCCAGATCCTCCAGATGTGTAGCGCCGGTCGCACATCCTGCAACCATTGTCTCAGTTGTAACAGCCACACCTACAACCGGAGCCTTTGTAGCTGTAGCCGGCTGAAGAATACTGTTCAGGTGGTACAGTCCGTTTCCGTAAGGAGTGATATCCTGCTGTGTCAGAGCAAATACTACCGGTAATTTTCCGGTTGTTGTCTGTACGATATCAAGAAGGCTGTCGCTGACTCTTAAGATGTATCCTTCCTTTACGGTCGGAGAGATAGCAAAGCCTCTGTGGTTAACGATTCTGTTGCCCTTTGTTGTATCAACAACAAGAACTGCATCCAGATCCGGAGTAACTTCTTCTTTATTGACCTGCCATGTTTCTACCGGAGAATTCATGAACGGAACCGGCTCATGAGGGGTTGTCGGTGCATCCGGGCAAACATGAGTAGAGATAAATACGTCTCCCTCCAGATAATCTCCCTTATTCTGCATATCCAGAAGCTTAGCAGCTACTGCAAGTGCAACGATCGCGCCGTCACCATCTGATACAAAGCCGATCTGCTCCGGTCTTGCTCCGAGTCCGCCAAGACGTCCCAGAATACCCATTGTCTTTGCAGAACCGCCGTTGGTCTTACCGTTTTTACCCGGGATCAGGATACGAACCATATCTGTATGGCCCTTCGGTCCCTCAAGAGGATATGTTTCAACCTTGCAGTCCGGTTTAATGGAATGGAAATAATCCACCACCTGTGCTCCGGAAGCTGAAGAACTATCCAGAATGTCAAAAAGCTCGATCAACTGTTTATATAACATCTCTCTCCTCCTGCGTTTTAAGCCGCCGCTTTTTTATTTTCTGTATCCAGCTTCCCGGTAATAGCGCTCAGCGCCTGGGTGAAGCGGGACCGGAAGATCATTACATAAAAAATCCTTATCCTGCATAGATGCCATAAATCGATGTCCTCCTGTATATTCGGCAGCCATCTGATCTAAGGCTTTTGCAATTCCGTAAGCCGTTTCCTCATCCATCTCCGTACTCGTGCATAAAAGGACTTTTTGTCCGAATGTGACGATATCCTTTTCCTGACCGGGATACTGTCCGGCCGGGATCACGATGCGGCACCATGAAGGATTCCGGCTGAGGATACTCTCCAGTTCTTCCTCTCTGTACTCCAGAAGAACTGTCTCTCTTTCCCCTGCAAGGACCTCAAAGGCCTCAAAGGGAGCTGTATAAAAGCTATGAGCACTGTCGATCTTGCCCTCCCGGAGGGCATCGGCGCTCTCTCTTAATCCCAAACCAAAAAGCTCGGTATTTATTTCATCAATTTTAAGTGTTTCAAAAACCGCCCTCGATGCAGCTTCCGTAACAGAAGCATCCACACCGGCAGATATACTCTTTCCCTTCAGTTCATTGACATAATGAAGGCCTGATTCCCGAAAAGCGATCCACTGTGAGCATTCCGGATAACATGCCCCGAGGGCACAAAGCTTTTTTCCATCATAGGAGCTCTCCGTGCCGATCTGTGAATTCCATGCCTCAAAGGCAGTCGAACCGGAGATCATTGCTATAGAAGCCTCACCTTCGATCACGTTTTTTACATTGACCGGAGATCCATCGGAGATCTTTATATCCACGTGAACATCTTTATATCCGTTATTGATCGCAGACGCCACCGCTTCCCCTGCCATAAAAGCATGCGTACCCGGCTGATCTGTCCCCATAGAAAGCATCTGAGGTCTTTCCTCCTGCGCTTTTGAGGCTCCCTGACAGGCTGTTATTCCGGATACGAAGGCAGCCGCCAGTAAAACTGCGGGGATTCTCCTGAAAAAACCACTTTTCTTCATCAGTCGATAAATTTATTCACGCAGACCGCACCATACGGACGGATGGTCATTCTGTATGCGCTTCCTTCCCCCATCGCCTTTTCAATATAAGTGATATACTCATCTACCACCGGGTTCGGCAGCATTGCCATGATAACACCGGCAAATCCGCCGCCATGGACTCTGCAGGCGCCACAGCCTTTTTCTTTGATAAACAGCTCGGTAAGTGCCAGCGCTGCTGTAATACCCTGTTCCTCACTTCCCGGAACATAACAGTTCTGGAGCCATTTCCAAGAAGAATTTCCGGATTCCGTGATCTTCTTTAAGAAATCATCGAACCGATCTTCCTTTAAGGCCAGAACTTCTTCCTCCACTCTCTTGTTTTCCTCAAAGAAATGGAGAGCCCGCAGGAGCGGACGATCTCCGGCTTCTGCTCTTACCTTTACAATATTATTTAAAACATCTTCTTCTGTAATATCTGCACAGACCTCTTTTCCGAATACGGCAGCGACCTTTTTCATATCGGCCGGGATGGAGGAGTATTCTGCACTCAGATCTGCATGTCCTTTTCCGGTCTGGACAATGATCAGGCTGTGATCCTGTGCGCCAAAATCATAATCTATCTTTTCTACAACCGGGTTCAGCGGATCCTTAAAGTCGATCGTGATCATTCCGCCTACTGCACATGCCATCTGGTCTAAGAGCCCGGAGGCCTTATTCCAGTATTTATTCTCTGCATATTTTCCCACATGGGCGTAGGTCACTACGTCCACATTTCCATCGTTAAAGAATTCATTCACCATGGAACAGATCAGCATTTCATAGGAAGCTGAGGAGCTGACACCGGCAGCGCTGATCACGTTGCTCGTAATATAGGCGTCAAAGCCACCGATCCGGCATCCCATATCAAGAAAACCGGCCAGCATTCCCTTTGTCAGATCGATGGTACCCGCCATCTTCGCACTCGGATTTAAATCCTTCGTATTGATCGTAAATTTCTGATTGTATGTCTCGCTTACAATGTGGATCTCGTCGGTTCCGTTCGCGGCAGCCGCAGCCACACAGTCCAGATTGATACTGCCTGCCAGTACCTTTCCATGGTTGTGATCTGTATGGTTTCCGCTTATCTCGGTACGTCCGGCGGAGGTAAAAAGCATAAGCTCCTGCTTTCCAAACTCCTGCTCAAAGCCCTCCATTACATGCAAATACCGCTCTCTATTTTCATTGACTCCGTTTTTTCCGTACATTTTTTCAAGGAATTTTTCTGCCTTTATACTATTAAGCTGTTCTGTCAGCATATTCCTCTGCATATATCTTCTCCTTTTTGCCATACCTGCGTTCAAGTCCAACCTCTGTGAAACCTAAAACGCGATTCTGGTCGCAGATCATTTCTCTTGCAAACCAGTTGTCTCTCATTATATAATATATTTAGTGTATGTTGCAACAGTTTCCTGATAATTTTACATAAAAAATTGGAGGATTTTCATGAATAACTGGAACGGCAGGCCTTACTATTCTTTGGACTGCTATCTGAAACAGAAATTTGGTAAAAAAGTATACAAGCTAGCGCTGGACGGTGGAATGACCTGTCCCAACCGGGACGGCACTTTAGACAGCAGGGGCTGTATTTTCTGTAGTGCCGGCGGCTCCGGTGACTTTGCCGAAAAGAAAGCCGACTCTATCCGTGAACAGCTTGAAGCAGCAAAGCAGAGGGTCGCAGGAAAGATCGATATCTCGTCCGGCTCGTTTATCGCTTACTTTCAATCTTATACAAATACCTATGCGCCTCTTTCCTACCTTGAGCCGCTGTTTACCGAAACGATCCGTTTCCCGGAGATCTGTGCCCTCTCTATCGGAACAAGACCGGACTGTCTTCCGGATGAGACGATCGCTCTTTTGTCCCGGCTAAACCGGGAAAAGCCGGTCTGGATCGAGCTGGGTCTTCAGACCATACATAAAAAAACGGCAGAGCTTATCCGCCGCAGGTATGAGCTTCCGGTATTTGAAGATGCCTATCGCCGCCTGAAAGCTGCCGGTCTGACCGTTATCGTCCATGTCATTCTTGGTCTTCCCGGGGAGAGCAGAGACGACATGCTGGAAACGATCCGGTACCTCTCCGCCCTTCATGTGGACGGGATCAAGCTTCAGCTCCTTCATGTTCTGCGGGGAACCGACCTTTACAGCCTTTATGAAGCAGGAGCCTTCCGTACTCTTGAATTTTCCGAATATCCGGAGCTGATCGCAAGCTGTATCCGCCTTCTCCCTCCGGAAACGGTCATCCATCGCATCAGCGGAGACGGACCAAAGGCGCTCCTTGCCGCACCTCTATGGAGCGGCAACAAGCGCCTTGTATTAAACTCGATCCATAAATATTTAAAAGAACACCATATCTATCAGGGACAGTCCTTTACAGAGCAACAATGATCCCGCCGTCACTGGCATAAACCGTCGATACGCCGCAGGTATCCGTGATGATGATATCTCTAAACTGTGCCATGGAGCAGAATACTTCTTTCATATATTGAGCCCGCTCCAAAGCGTTGCAGTGTGCGATGATAAGTCTCTTATCCTTGGTGTCAC
>OIZE01002427.1_pt1 | contig 9929 bp, 6 predicted proteins | sample 1588421 | NCBI WGS metagenome assembly OIZE01 (sample SAMN03283251) | human gut metagenome | biome: human-associated habitat; material: feces | host: Homo sapiens | place: USA | collected 2013
AGCCGGAGGAAAAGTCCTTGACGTAGATCAGGCTGGGTCTGCCCAGACCACGGCGTTTGCGCTCGATGAGGTCGATGCCCTCCAGTTCCCGGAACAGCTTGACCGCTTTGTGTTCGGCGCAGCAGAGAGATTCCTGCACTTCCCGGACGGTGTAGATGATATACACCCGCCCTTGCTCGTCCAGCCAGCCGTTCTTTGCGGACAGGCTCATGCGGTCCAGCAGAATGCCGTACAGCGTCCGGGCATCCGTGGAAAGCTGTCGGAAACGGTGGTCTTGGAACAGTGCTTTCGGGATGCGGAAATAGGCGAACAATTCGCCCGACTGACCATAGAAGTAGTCCAGCGTCATTTGGTGTGACCTCGGATTTTCAACTGTATGGGTGTGTTCATGTGGAAAAATGCCTCCTTTTTGTGATATGGAAAATTTTTTGAAGTTCCATTTTTGAGAAAAAATGGATGGAAAAATGGGTGAAAAAAGATGAAAAAACGCATTGTAGTTTGTCCCGAAAGCTGCAAAAGCAAAAATGTGTTATTTTCTGAAAATATTACGAAAAGGATAAAAAATCGAATGCTTGAAAAAATAAATAACGTAAATGTGCGTTTTCTTGTACTCTCTGTTTATAAAGTGCAGAACAGGCTGCTATCAAGAACCCCCGCAAGTAATTGCGTGAGCGCTTGAAAAAGCACAAATAAAGCAAACGAACCGCCCCGGTTTCCGTAACAGGAAGCCGGGGCGGTTTTTGTGTTGCAACGTACAGGAAAAGCAGAAAATATCCTTTACAGAAAGGACAAGCAAACTGTCCAACAGGATCGTTATAATAGACAGACAAAAGGGCATAAACGCCATCAAAGGAGAGTGCGCAATGAAAAAAATATGGATGTTTCTGCTGGGCGCGGCATTTGCCGCCGAACTGTTTCTGCTTGTCTGCATGGCAAGCAGAAGTGCATCACCGCGTCAGGTAATGTACACTTTTAAGGATGATGTATGGGATGTGATCTACCGGCTGAACCGCAGATGGAATTTGTGAGAAAAGCACTTGGCTTTTTGGAGGATGGACAGACAAGCTGTCCATCTTTTTTTGTATACTAGGATTGTGCAAAAGAAACAAAAATTTTGTGGCTGTTTCACAAAACAACAAAATTTCACACAAAGAATTGCGGCTGTTGTTGCACTGTGTTACAATGAACAGAGAAGGAGAATGAACTGTGCGTAATAGTAGATTAGACCGTATACTCTATATTCAGCAGATTCTGGTACAGGGCGGGGTGCTGAATAAACAGCAGACGGCTGACCGCTTCGGTGTCAGCGAGAAAACCATCCAGCGCGATCTTGATACCCTGCGCAGCTATTTTGCAGACAGCGAGCCGCGCCGGGAGATCTTATACAACTCCGCAAAGGGCGGCTATCTGCTGGATGACACGCTTTCCCGCTTCCTCACCAGCAGCGAGATTCTGGCAGTGTGCAAGATTTTGCTGGAAAGCCGTTCCATGGTCAAGGAGGAAATGTTCCCCATTCTGGACAAGCTGGTGCAGGTGTGCACCCCGCTGGATCGGTTGAATCAGGTCAAAGACCTCATCAGCAACGAGCGCTTCCATTACGTTGAGCCGCAGCACGGCCGGAAGTTCATCGAGAGCCTGTGGGAAATCGGCACGGCAGTAGAAAATCACAATGTTATGGAGATTACCTACTGCCGCACCCATGACGGCGAGACACGTGTGCGCACCATTGAGCCGGTGGGCATCCTGTTCAGTGAGTATTATTTCTATCTGGCGGCGTTCATTGAGGGCATCGACAAGGACAAGCACTTCCGGAACCCGCAGGATAACTCCCCGACGATTTACCGCATCGACCGTATCCAGAACTATAAGACCCTCGACCGGCACTTTGCCCAGCGCTATACCGACCGCTTTCAGGAGGGCGAGATGCGCAAGCGCATCCAGTTTATGTACGGCGGCGAGTTGCAGACCATCCGGTTCGAGTATACCGGGCCAAGTTTGGAATCCGTGCTCGACCGACTGCCCACTGCAAAGGTGCTGCAAGTGACAGAAAAGGGCTGGATCGTGGAAGCCGAGGTGTTTGGCACGGGCATCCAGATGTGGGTGCGGAGTCAGGGAGACTATATAAAAATTATAAATACATAGGGAGACTATCATTATGAGCAAAATTCAGGTGGAAGTACGTTTTACAGATAAACTGAAGTCTATCCGTGTGGGTGGGCAGGAGATGGAAATCCCGAATGCCATCAAGACAAAATCTGTTGAAGAATGGTTTGAACCGGCGGCTGGCCGTGTGAATTGGGACGGTCTGGGGGCTGAGATCAAGGCTATGGATTTCAGCGATGAGAAAAATGCCGTGTACAGCTTTCAGTTCAATGGCCCGGAGGACAAAAAGCAGGAGTTTATGAAGTGTGTGCGAGACCATGGTCTGGGTGAGGAAGCACAGCAGGAAACGCAGGAGGAAACCGAGCAGGACTACCTGCAGGATGCCAGTGATTTTCAGCAGGTCGGCAATGCCGAGATGGCGTTTCAGAAGTACATGGTTGCGGCTAGTGAATACGGACGCCCAGAGGCACAGCTGGAAGTGGCACGGCGTTACCAGAACGGTATTGGTGTAGAGAAAAATGCGGAAAATGCCGTTGTGTGGTACAAAAAAGCTGCCGAACAGGGCAATGCCGAGGCGCAGTGCGCACTGGGCGAATGCTATTATCAGGCGTTCGGTGTGGAAAAAAATGAAAAAGAGGCCCGCAGATGGTACGAAGCGGCGGCAACTCAGGGAAATGCAACAGCGCAGTATATGATCGGGCGGTTGTATATGGCACTCACGTACAATGTGGCGGCTGTAAAGTGGTATACAAAAGCGGCTGAGCAAAACTGCCCGGAAGCGCAATGTGAATTGGGCAAGTGCTATGAAACCGGAGACGGCGTCGGCAAGAACGAGGCAAAGGCTGTAGAGCTGTACCGCAAGGCTGCTGAAAACGGCAATGTAAAGGCACTGTATAATCTTGGGAGTTGCTATAAAAATGGAAATGGTGTGGAAAAAAATCCGGAAATGACGGCAATGTGGTACAGAAAAGCAGCCGAACAGGGGTTGGCGATTGCACAGAATGGTATTGGCTTCTGCTATGATTCTGGTTTTGGCGTAAAGGAAGATGTAAGTAAGGCTGTTTTCTGGTATCGCAAAGCGGCGGAGCAGGAACAGATACGGGCAATGTTTCATCTGGGATCTTGTTACTACTATGGCCGGGGCGTGGCAGAAAACAATGAAGAAGCTGTAAATTGGTATAAAAAAGCGGCAGACCGAGGCGATAAAGAAGCACAGTGTATGCTTGGCTTGTGCTATTGCTGCGGCCGTGGCATAGATGAAAATGAAGCAGAAGCGGTAAAATGGTATAAGAAAGCAGCAGAGCAGAACCTTGCGGAGGCACAGTATATGCTTGGTTACTGCTATTACTATGGCTGTGGTGTAGATGAAAATAAAGCGGAGGCGGTAAAATGGTACAGGAAAGCCGCAGAACAGGGATTTGCACAGGCACAGTGCACACTTGGCGATTGCTATTGCGATGGCTGGGGTGTAGATGAAAATGAAACGGAGGCGGTAAAGTGGTACAGAAAGGCCACCGAACAGAATGATGCCGAGGCGCAGTACAAGATTGGTAAGTGCTATTACTATGGCTGGGGTGTAGATAAAAATGAAACGGAGGCGGTAAAGTGGTACAGAAAGGCCGCCGAACAGAATGATGCCGAGGCGCAGGATTGGCTTGGTGATTGCTACTACTATGGCTGGGGCGTGGCAGAAAACAAAGCAGAAGCAGTAAAGTGGTATCGGAAAGCTGCAGAGCAAGGTAATGCGGATGCGCAATGTAATCTTGGCTATTGCTATAGGAAAGGAGAAGGTGTAGAAAAGGACAGCGCGAAAGCAGTTGAATGGTATCGTAAATCTGCGGAGCAAGGTAATTGTATGGCTCAATATAATCTTGGCTATTGCTATGACAATGGATATGGCGTGGCACAGAACAAAGAAGAAGCGGCGAAATGGTATCGGAAAGCCGCAGAGCAGGGGAATGCAGATGCGCAGAACAATTTGGGCCGTTGCTATGAAAATGGAGAAGGCGTGGAAAAGAACAGCGCGAAAGCAGTTGAATGGTATCGTAAATCTGCGGAGAATAGTGATGCACTTGCACAGTACAATCTTGGGTTGTGTTACGAATTTGGTAGAGGTGTAACGTTATCGAAAGCAACCGCAGCGGAGTGGTACCGGAAAGCTGCGGACCAGGGCGATGCTGATGCACAGTATAAACTTGGCGTGTTCTATGAAAATGGATACGGAGTGACGCAGGATAAAGAACAGGCCATGCAATGGTACAAAAAAGCGGCAGATCAGGGCAACGAAAAGGCAAAGAACGCTACTGACAGGATGCAGGGCGGCGGCCTTGGCTCTGCCGTCGCAGCAGGTGCGGCACTGGCTGCGACGGGCCTGATATGGAAGATTTTGAGGGGTTAACAGCAGAAAGGAAAATAAATCATGGCAGACGAGCTTGAGGTGCTTGAAAAACAGCAGCTTTCCGCGCAGCGGTCGCTGAATGACTTGACGGACCAGCTGACCCTTGCGGATCATCTGGTGTATAAAAAATATCTGACGGAACTGCAGAACTATGGCATGGTGGAGCTTTCTCAGAAGATGATGGAGGTGCAGAATCCCGCTCAGTGTATCCGAATGTTCCAGCTGAAGAAACTGACCCTGAAAAAGGGCGAAGATATGTTCCAGAAGCTTTCCACGGTGTATTATTCCAGCATGGCACAAGGCTGTAGTCTGGCGGTGATGATCGATGTGCCAGAAGGAAATGCAGGTGCCAATATCTATCTGGGCGTTCGCGAGGATCCCCTGAAACAGAGCATGAAGAGCCGCAAGCTGGAAATTTCCAGCAAGGCGCTGCAAAAGGTGCTGCTCTCCAACTTCCCCGGTTCCGATATAAAAGGCATTCCTCCGGAGGCGGGAAAAAAACTGTTGGAAGAAGCCTTTGGCGAAGAGCAGGAGGCGGTGGCCTCAGTGTCCTGTGTGGCAGCTCTGCGCGATAAGTCTAAAACGGAAGACAAAGCTTTTGTGCAGGGCATCGAGCGCTTTATGGACGCGATGGAAGGAGAAAAGTATACTGCGCTGTTTTTGGCAGAACCTGTTTCCAATGAAACGCAGGCGGCTATCCGCAGCGGGTATGAAAATCTGTACAGCACTCTTTCGCCCTTCCGCAAGAGTACATGGTCTTATACCGAGAATCAGAGCACTGCTGTGATGGAGAGCCTGTGCAGTGGAACTTCCCATACCATCAGCGATACCAGCAGCACGACTACAACGGACGGTACGAACCAGTCCTCTTCGGTGACGGACGGCACACAGAAAACGAAAGGGGTCAGCGGCGGTATCAACGGCGGTGTCGGCAGCAGCTTCGGCACCTCGGTCACAAAAATCTCGCCGGTGGCTGGCGGCATTGCAGGCATTCTGGGTCTGGGCGGCTTGGCAGCTTCGGCCCTGATTCCGGGCGCGGGGGCCGTCATCGGCCCGCTGCTTGGCACGGCAGGCAGGGCCATAGGAGGCATGACGCCAGCCAGAACGGCTTTCAACAGCATCGCCCGGAACATCGGCGGCTCACTGGGCGTAAACGCCTCGCGGGGTACCAGCCACTCCACCACCGAACAGACCGGTACTTCGCACAGCACCTCCGATGGAACGTCGCATGGAACATCGGACACCACCAGCCAGCAGGAGAGCCACGGCACAACGGACACCCGCGGCACGGGCCGTACTCAGCAGGTGGAACTGTGCAATAAATCGGTGGAGGAACTGCTGGAACGCATTGAAAACCAGCTCAAGCGTGTAAAGGAAAGTGAAGATTATGGCTGCTATAACTGTGCAGCGTATTTCCTTTCGTCTACTCAATCCACAGCACTTTTGGCGGCCAACACTTACCGCGCATTGATGGTAGGCGAGGGCTCCTCGGTGGAGAGCGGTGCCGTCAATGTGTGGAAGAACAATGAGGCAGAAGTGGCACAGCTGCGGGAATATCTCAAGCGGTTCATGCAACCGGTCTTTGCTCGCCCGCTATGGGAGAATGCGCCGGATAGTCTGCTTTATACACCTGCAACGCTGGTCAGCGGGCGGGAACTGCCGATGCACCTTGGCTTGCCCACCCGCTCAGTGCATGGTTTGCCGATTATTGAGCACGCGGAGTTTGGCCGCAATGTGCCGGATGAGGCGATGCCGGATGAGGACAAGATGAATCTGGGCAAGATTTACCACATGGGCAAAGAGGAAGCGGCAGGACTGCTCTTGAACCGGCAGGCGATGGCTTCCCATACGTTCATCACTGGCTCGACTGGCACAGGCAAATCCAATGCGGTCTACCATCTGCTGGATGAGATCACAAAGAACGGACAAACGACGTTTCTTGTGGTGGAACCGGCCAAGGGCGAATACAAGAACGTGTTCGGCAATTGTACAGATGTGCAGGTGTTTGGTACAAACCCCAGAGAAACGCCGCTGCTGCGCATGAACCCCTTTGCGTTCCCTGAGAATATCCATATTCTGGAACATATTGACCGTCTGGTGGAGATATTCAACGCCTGCTGGCCGATGTATGCAGCCATGCCAGCGGTGCTGAAGGATGCTATTGAGCGCAGCTATCAGAAAGTAGGCTGGGATCTGCGCAATTCTGAGAGCGAGAAGGGAGTTTTCCCAACCTTCTTTGACCTGCTGGATATTCTGCCGGGCGTCATTGAAGAGTCGCATTATTCCAAGGATACCCAAAGCGATTATGTGGGCGCATTGTGCACCCGCGTAAAGTCGTTGACAAACGGTATTTATGGCAGTGTGCTTTGCGCAGAAGATGCGCTGACGGACGAAGCGCTGTTTGACCGCAATGTTATTGTGGATTTGAGCCGTGTGGGTTCTATGGAAACGAAATCGCTGCTGATGGGCATCTTGGTGATGAAGTTACAGGAATACCGGATGTGTAGCACCGGGATGAACAGCAGGCTTCGCCATGTCACAGTGCTGGAAGAAGCGCACAACCTGTTGCGCAAGACCTCGGCAGAGCAATCACAGGAAGGTGCAAATTTGCAGGGCAAGTCGGTGGAAATGCTGGCAAATGCCATTGCGGAAATGCGTACTTATGGTGAGGGGTTTATCATTGCAGACCAGGCACCCGGACTGCTGGATATGTCGGTCATCCGCAACACGAACACAAAAATTATTCTGCGCCTGCCGGACGAAGAGGATCGCAAGCTGGTAGGTAAGTCTGCCGCTCTGAAGGAGGCACAGATCGACGAATTGTCCAAGCTGCCGCTGGGTGTGGCTGCCGTTTACCAGAACGAGTGGCCGGAGGCGGTGCTCTGCAAGATTGAGGCGTATCCCATGCCGGAAAATGCTGTTTACCACAAGCCTTCAAAAATGCCGCATGAAATCAACGCAGAGTTTGTATTCGGACAACTGGCAGTGGGCAAAGAGCTGGAACCGCTGAGCAGTTCGGAGATGGAGCAGCTGAAGCTCTGGCTGAAACGCCATGAGACTGTGCTGAAGCCGGAGGACAGCCGCTACCTGGAACGGGTCTTTGCAGGCGGCGAACTGGATGTGGCTAAGACTCGGAAAGCTGTGTTCGATTTCTTTGGTGGGATTGGTACAGTCGTTGATTACTGTGCCGCAGCTAAAAAGTCGCTCACACCCCGTAAAGAATTTCTGGAACAGCTGCAGGGACAGTACGGCCTGAAAGCTGCTGCTGCAGACTGGGTGCTAAATAGCGTGATAAGCATGGGCATGAGCCTGAACCCGGATGCAAAGGCTGTAGATAATCTAAGGACGAATTTTGAGCGGCAGGGAGGTCGTGTGCTGTGAGGCGAGAAATCTCAGAAGCGAAACCGATGGAAGCAAAAACGCACATTGGGTTGGATGATGTCGTCAAACGGTCATTTGAGCGTCTACAGAAAGGCGTGACAGAAAAGGCAGAAGAAAAACTGGATGCTGCTACGGAAAAGTCATTTGCAGAGCTAGAAAAAGAGCTGGAATACAAAAATAACGATGATGGAATGCCGTACCGTATGGAGCAGGATCTTTTGTCGGATGCAGAGTATAAAAGAAACGGATATGAGTACACTACCGATCACCTTGGAAGGCTGTTTACAGCCGAAGGAGACCTGCATCTGAAAGAGCATGATGGTCGTCTGCAAATTAAAGACAGCATCCATGACATTGGAAAAGGATATGAAAAAAGTACCGATGATCGAGGTCATGCAATTGCAGATCGCTTTGATGGGGCAAACGATTTGGAAAATCTCATTCCGCAGGATTCTGGACTAAATCGGAACGAATTCAAAAATTTTGAGAATAAACTGGCACAGGAAGTGGAAGCTGGGAAAAAAGTCAATCTGAAATTGGAAATGCATTATCCGGGAGACTCCTTCCGCCCGGATGCCATTACTGCTGTGACAACGATTGACGGAAAGCAGGAAGTTAAAGTATTTCTGAACGATTAGTATTTATAAGTCCACTGCACTTTCAAGTTATTACAATCCCGGTCGATTGCACATACAATACAAGTATCACTTCACAAAACGGAGGGTACTTGTACTATGGTGGACTACGCCGACATCGGAAAACGCATCCGTGCCTGCCGTCTTGCAAAGGGCATGACGCAGGAGCAGCTGGCCAATGAGGTCGGCGTGGTGGTCACGCACATCAGCCATATCGAGACGGGCAACTCGGTGCCTAGCCTGAAAACGCTGATCGACATCATTAACGCACTGGACTGCTCCGCAGACGAGTTGCTGTGCATCGAGATCAAAAAAGCAAAGCCGGTGTTCGACAGCTGGATGACCGAACAGCTTGCAGATTGCTCTGCCGATGAGGCAAAGATCATCAAAGAAACGGTGGTCAGCCTGAAAAAATCGCTCCGGAAGGTGTATGGAAAGTCCTCTAAATACAGATATGACTAAAACTTCAAAAACTGAATGCCAGTTGGTAGGCATTGAGTGTCTGAAAGAACACCAATAAACAGAATGAACCGCCTCGGTTTCCATAGTAGGAAGCCGGGGCGGCTTTTTATACAAAAAAGAAATCGTTTTTTTGTAGCTTTGATGAATTGGCGCGGAGCCGTTGACAGCAGAAGGGCAGAAGCGTATCTTTGGAACAGAAGGCGGAACAGGGCCATAAATAGCAGTTTTCTTTACCTTGCAAGGACACTTTCGTTTTGATGAGGCACGCCCCGGTGTGCCGCTTTTTTCATTTGCGGAGATAAAATGCAAAAAGTACGGATTATAGTACACATTATCTGCTATGCTCGGTACACGGAAAGCACACACCGGAAAAGGAGCAAAAATGCGCTGGACGTTGAATAAAACAAGGCTTTTGGCCGGTAAAACGGACCCGGAGAATACCAGCCTGTGGCTGCCGCTCTGGATGCACCTGTGGGATACGGCGGGCATCATGGAGCGGCTGGTCTGGCAGTGGCTCCCGGAAAGTGCAAAACGGGCCATGGGCTTTGAGCGCGAGGAAGCGTTGCTCGCGCATGCCCGGTTTCTGGGCGGGATCCATGATATAGGCAAGGCTACGGTAGCCTTTCAGGCAAATATCCTGCGCACTCTGCCGGAGGCGCGGCAGCGGCTGGAAATGTTGACGCCGCTGGACTGTCCTGAACAGAACCGCCGGGAGTCGCCGCATGCCCGGGCGGGCGAGGCAATTCTGCTGTGGAATGATTGTCCCGGCGGGCTAGCCTCCATTGTGGGGGCGCATCACGGCAGGCCACAGAGCTGCGCGGCGGTCGATGACCAGTTGGAGTGCTGGGAGAGCAACTACTACCCCAAGGGACAGGAAAAGGTCTGGCAGAGCTTTTGGACAGAACTGCTCATGACTGTTTTGCAGGACTGCGGCTTTGATGATACGGCGG
>OIZE01002432.1_pt1 | contig 9918 bp, 5 predicted proteins | sample 1588421 | NCBI WGS metagenome assembly OIZE01 (sample SAMN03283251) | human gut metagenome | biome: human-associated habitat; material: feces | host: Homo sapiens | place: USA | collected 2013
GCGCCTTCAACTCGCTCTCGCTCATCACGTTGGTCTTGGCAAACATCTCGATGCTTTCCTCGTCCAGATAACGGTCGAAGACTACCGGGCAGGATGCCTCGCAGTCCAAGCCACGCTTCTGAGCCTCTTCCTTCCACTCATCAGAATAGCCGTTGCCATCGAAGCGGATAGGCTTGCAGGTCTTGATATCCTCGCGTACAATATCTATAATAGCCGATGTCTGGTCCTCACCCTTTGCTATCAAGGCATCTACACGAGTCTTGAAATTTTCGAGAGCCTCAGCTACGGCAGCATTCAGTACGATGAGAGATGACGCACAGTTGGCCTCTGAACCTACGGCACGGAACTCGAAACGGTTTCCGGTGAAGGCGAATGGAGAGGTACGGTTGCGGTCGGTGTTATCAATCATCAGCTCTGGAATCTCAGGGATATCCAGCTCCATACCCTTCTTGCCAGCCAGGGCGAAGAGTTCTTCCTTGTCTGCCTTCTCGATATGGTCGAGCAGGTCGGTGAGCTGCTTGCCGAGGAATGAAGAGATGATGGCTGGTGGTGCCTCGTTGGCTCCCAGACGGTGCGCATTGGTAGCACTCATGATAGAAGCCTTCAGCAGTCCATTGTGCTTGTAAACGCCCATCAGGGTCTCTACGATGAAGACTACGAAACGGAGATTATCCTCCGGTGTCTTGCCTGCAGCATGCAGCAGTACGCCGGTATCGGTGCAGAGACTCCAGTTGTTGTGCTTGCCCGAACCGTTGACGCCGGCGAATGGCTTCTCGTGAAGGAGTACACGGAAACTGTGCTTATGAGCCACACGCTTCATCAGACTCATCAGGAGCATATTATGGTCTACGGCAAGATTGCACTCCTCATAGATAGGTGCCAGCTCAAACTGGTTTGGTGCCACCTCGTTATGACGGGTCTTGCAAGGGATGCCGAGTTCGAGCGCCTGTATTTCCAGATCCTTCATGAAAGCCTGCACACGCTCAGGGATTGTTCCGAAATAGTGGTCGTCCATCTGCTGGTTCTTCGCAGAGTCGTGTCCCATCAGGGTACGGCCCGTGAGCATCAGGTCAGGGCGAGCCGAATAGAGACTCTCATCTACCAGGAAGTACTCCTGCTCCCAACCGAGATTGGTCTGCACCTTCTTCACCTGAGGGTAAAAATAGTGGCACACCTCGGTAGCCGCCTCACTCAGAGTATGGAGCGAGCGGAGCAATGGAGCCTTGTAGTCCAAAGCCTCACCGGTATACGAAATAAAGATGGTAGGGATACAGAGGGTATCGTCGATGATGAACACAGGCGATGTAGGATCCCATGCAGAATAGCCACGAGCCTCGAAGGTGTTGCGGATACCGCCGTTAGGGAATGAGCTGGCATCAGGTTCCTGCTGGACAAGCAATTTGCCAGAGAATTCCTCAATCATACCACCCTTTCCGTCATGCTCCACAAAGGCATCATGCTTCTCGGCAGTACCTTCTGTCAATGGCTGGAACCAGTGAGTATAATGTGTTACCCCGTTTTCCTCAGCCCAGAGCTTCATGCCGGCAGCCACGGCATCCGCGATGGAACGGTCCAGACGATTACCGTTGTCTATCACATCGATGAGTTTCTCGTACACATCAGATGGCAGATACTTGTACATCTTCTGGCGGTTGAATACATACTTGGCGAAGTACTCCGAAGGGCGCACCTTGGGAGTTTTCACCTCAACAGGTCTCTTTTTAAAGGCCTCGGCTACAACCTCAAATCTCAAATTAGCCATTCTTCTTTTATTTTTTTATAAGTTTGCGGGTGCAAAGTTACGAAATAATTGGCTAACTGCTACCATTTTGCCCGTTTTTTTATGTATAATTCAAACTTTTCTTATTTTGATTACAGGATTCTGCCCACAATCTGCAACTTGAGCACAGGATAGAACTTCAGTTTATCCACGATATCGGCGATGTCGCCGCCATCTTCACCCATCGAATCATTGAGAGCTTTCCTGACATCTACCTCCGAGCCGTTCTGATAGATCTTCAGCTTGCCCATATACTGGCAGCCGATCTCCCAGCGGAAACCCAGACGGTTCTTGGGAACCACTCTTCCGAATCCCAGACCGAGATAAGGGCGGAAGGAATTGCAGCGCAGGTCGGCGTTGATATCACCATTCTTGTCGAACTTGATATTATAATCTGAAAGATCTGCACCTACATGGTTCAGAATCTCATCTGAATATTCAGGATATTTACTGATAAACTGCGCCAGTTCATCGCTGTGACCGCTCAACTTGGCAAGCTTGGCGCCGCCCATAGCGAAGCCAGCAGCCACGAAGAACTTGCTGTTGCCGCCGAAAGGATAGATATTCGCCTTGGCATGAAAGGCTGTGCGGGAGAAATCTGCATCCACATCCACCTCGGAATCAGGAATCCTTACTGTCTGTCCCTGAACGATGATAGAGGCATCTGTCGTTATGTTCGCCTTACCAGAAATCTTGAGCATCTTAGGCAGAATATCCACGCCTGCCTCCAGCTCCACGAAATTAGAGATAGGAGCCGCAACACCTATACTGATACCTTCGGTACCCACACCTGCATTCAGACCCACATGATTGAATGCTGTTCTCTTGAACTGTGCAAAACCACTTGTTGTAAATACGAGGCACAAGATGGCCATCATCAAAATCTTTTTCATCATTTCCATTATTTTTTAATAGTTAGCATTCACATCTCACACACGTTATTTCTTCTTGCTAGCCTTCCACTCGAAGAGATAGTCGATGCCCTTGATCTTTACCTTGACGAAGAGATCGGCAGCCTTGCGGTCGGTGGTATAGAGATAGCCCGAAACCACTTCGCCCGGATGGATGGTGGTGCGCTCCAGATAGCCCAGGTCCTCAGGCATCTTGTCGGAATACTTCATGCGGTTGCCGTCTTCCAGCTGCTGCATCCGGCAGATACGGGTCTGGAAATCCTTCAGCGTATTGGAGGTTCCGGCATCAAACACCTGTGCGCCCAGGTTGGCATTCACATTGTTCTCGCGTTCGGTCTGCACTATCGCCTTGTTCTTTACCGCACGCTTAGCCACCTTCTTCTTGAACTTGAAGATTTTCTTGTCATACTCATCAGCACCCACCAGTTCGAAGTCCTTTCGCTTGCCGCCCTTCATATCGTAGATTTCAATCTGAGAAGGGTCGATATCCACATTGATCATGCTCTTGTTGACGATGAAGACGCCGATTTCGCGGTAATCGCCGATGTTCTCATCCACCATCGAATTGCTCACGCCCACGATGAGTCCGTTCTTGTTGTAGTAAGGCCATGCCACACCGTTCTTATACTCGGTGAGGATTTCATCAGGCGAAGGGGTTTCCAGGATAGGCTGATGGTCGGTGAGCGAATACTTGGAATAGTTGCCGTCGGCATCCACCACTACATAAAATCCTTCAGGGATATCATTCTTGTAGGGAGTAAGGGTGCATACCCTGCCGTTCTCCGTGAAAGAGGCTCCTACCCCCATCTTCTTGCCCTGGTTCATGAAGAAATGCTCCTTCACGTTGCCGTTATTATAATAAGAGGTATATTCGCCCGAGAGCAGTCCTGCCTGATAGGTCTTCTTCTGCTCTACCTGTCCATCCTTGAAATAGGTGGTAAAGGTGCCGGCAAACTGGCTCTTGGCATCATCCTTCCTGTCGAGAACCACAAAGCTGCCTTCGCCCTGCAGTTCGCCGCTCATATAGTAAGTGCGGAACTCCTTGGCTGCCGTAGAATCAGCAGGATAGAGCGCCAGGCGATAATAGTTGGCGAAAGCCTTGTTAGGGGTTACCTTCCAGCTCTTGTTGTAATAGAGGGTGTCCAGCCGGTCTTGCGGAACGGGAGGAGTTTCTGGCACGATTTTCTCCTGCGCCAGGGCTGTCTGTCCTCCGAAGAGGGCAATCATCATGATGATGACCGAATACTTATTTTTCATCATAATTATTATGTTTTTAAATACTTAAGAATCTATCTATCAGTTTCTTCCTATAGAGTCTGCCCACCTTTACATAGTCGATTTCATCGAAAGGGGGATAGAAATGACACACATTGTCAACCACCTCGATGAGGTAATTGATGTTGACGATGAACTTCTGGTTTACCTGCATGAAATGAGGGGCGAGCGCAAGCAGGTCGGTGCTCTTCACGCTGCGTTTCAGCCTGATAGGCTTCCTGTTGTCAGCTACCACCACCTCCCAGCATCTCACTTCGTGATTATACTGGAAGAGGCAGACATTCTCCTTATCCACCAGCCTGAAATCCACGGAGTTGGTATAGAAGAGCAGCTTGCCGTTAGCAACGGGTGCATTCTTCACGCCAGCCCCTACCACTCTCTCAGCCTCTTTTTCAGCCTCTTTCTCAGCCTCTTTCTCCAGGCGTCTGACGATGGTATCCAGCTCCTGGGGATTGATAGGCTTGAGCAGCACATCGAAAGCCTGCTTGCGGAAGGCTGTCAGGATATATTCATCGTATGCCGTGTACATCACCACCTGGCAGCGGCGGTGCACGAATCCCGACAGCTTATCCAGGAAATCCAAGCCATTCACATCGGGCAGCTGGACATCCAGGAAGAGCACATCGGGCTGGTACCTGTTTACCATCGCCAGGCCGTCAAGCCCACAGAGCGCGCACCCCAGTACCTCCATATCGTATTTCGTTTCCAATAAATCAGCCAAAGCCTTGCCTGAAGATTTATCGTCGTCTATGATTACAACTTTCATACACCTTATTATATTGTTTATATTCAAATTTCGCAAGTCCTGCTATATCACGAAGCCATCGGGTATGCATACCTGCGCCAGGCATCCTGCCACGCTGCCGTCTTCTGCCTTCCGGTTCTGCAGCGAGAAAGTCATCTTGTGGCGATTATGCTCGTTCACCACTGCCAGGGTCTGGGTGATGATGCCCAGTCCGGTACGCTTCTTCCCCTTCTGGCGGATATCGAATCCCCTGCCGTTATCCAGCACGGAAACCACAGTATAGCCCGGCTGCTTTCTGCCTACCTTTACCTGCAAGATCTTCCTTCCCTCCCAGCCTCTCAGTCCGTGAACCAGGGCATTCTCTACGAGAATCTGGACAAACATCGACGGGATATACGTATTCTCCACATCCACTTCGGGATCTATCTGCAGCGAGAAATCGAAATCATCGCCCATCAGCGGAGTTTCCACCGCCAGATACTGCTTCACGAAACCGATCTCTGCGGCTAGAGATACCTTCGACTGGCAGGACAGGTCGAGGTTGCTGCGTATCAACCGAGCAAGCCCCATCAGTTCATCGGCTTCCGCCGTACCGGCATGCAGAATCTTGTTGTTGAGGACATTGAAGACGAAATGAGGGGAGATTCGGTTTCTCGCTCCTTCCAGCTTCAGCTGCAGTACGCGATGCCTGCTCTCTTCGAGTCGCTTGCCGGATCGCATGCTCTTGATGACGAAGAACATGCACAGCAGCAGAATCAGCAGCACCACCGCCAGGGCGATGAAGCGGGTCTGGTTCAGCTGTGCCGTCTTGTGCTCAATCACCAGATCGTGATGCAGTTTCAGCGTATCCTGGGTAAAGCGGTCCATGATTTCAGAAGCTCTCATATTGATTCTGTTGTGCTCCAGCGAATCATTCTTCTGCATATCCCTGCGAAGATTCTCGAATGCCATGCGGTAATCGCCCTTGGCGAGGTAATATCGCTGCAGATACTGATTGCGGATCTGGCGCAGGTTGAAGGCTACGAGATTGCTGAGATCCTCTCCGAACTGCTGTCTCTCGCTGTCCAGAATGCGGGTAACAGCCGCCATATCTCCCTTCTTCACCTCCTGACCGATATGAATCGTATTACAGTAATATACCGCCTCTCGATCGTGGTTGTCCACCATGAAAGGCTCACTCTCGGCAAGATATTTCTCCGACTGGGCAATGCTGTCCAGATTGAGATACACATCTGCCATATTCAGCTTGCAGAGATACATGTCGAAGCAGTCGCCCTTCTTGTGCTTCTCCAGCAACTGCTTCAGCTGCAGGAATTTGCGGAGCGACTGGGCATAGTCTTTCTTATAATAGTAGTAGTTGCCGTAATTGTTCAGGTAATACGCCTGCATAGCCAGCGACATCTGCGGGAGATGGTCTTCCGTCTGCTGATAGCACTGGAGCGAGGCATCAAAATCATTGAGTTTCAGGTAGATGGTAGCCAGACCCACATAGAGGGAGACATTCTCCTCCTTGGGCAGCTGGAGGGAATCTACCAGAAAGAGCGCACGGCGATACCAGGAGGCAGCCTGCGGCAACTGATTCTTGAAGAGATAGGCATCACCCAGGTTGGCACAGATGCTAGGTGCCTGATGCTGCACATCGCTACGCATGGAATAGGCATAGGCAGACTGGTAGAGCGAAACCACCTCGTCTGCCTTGCGATGAAAATTATGATAGTTGATGCCCTGGCAGTTGTAGGTATAGGCAAGAAGTCCGTTGCGGCGCGGAGTATCGGGCTGACGAAGGGCGAAACGCAGGGTGCGGTCCACATAGCCTACCGTAGAATCGGGCGTTGCCGACTGGCAGAACCATCTTCCCTTCCTGGCATAATACTCATAAAACGTAAGGCTGTCTTTCGCCTGCTTCATACCTTTTTCTATTTCCGCCTTAGCCTGTGGCGACTGCGCATTGAGGAGTTCATCGAGCTGATGCAGTTTTTTGATGCGCAGAATATCAGCAGTTTCCTCTGCCGATTTCCGGCAGGAAGCCAGGATCATCAGCAGAGGCAAGAGAGGCAGGAGAACCTGCCAGAGGTTAAACTTATCATTTTTCATCATTTCTATTATTTTCTACAGGGAGGGAGTGTCATCAGTCACAGTCAATACGCCCAGAAGGGGCAGAAGCTCCATACTCCACACGCCCTGAAAGGACAGAAGCTCCATACTCCACACGCCCTGAAAGGGCAGAAGCTCCATACTCCACACGCCCTGAAAGGGCAGAAGCTCCTAGCCCAGGGCAACACCCTGGGTTAAGATGGACGCAAGCCTGCCGCCCTGTAAGGGCAAAAGCTTTCAAGTACCAAGCTATTTATAAGGCTTTTGCCCTTACAGGGCGCCTTACTGACTGCTACTATACCCAGGGCGATGCCCTGGGCTAGGAGCTTTTGGGCTTTCAGCCCGTCCTCAGCAGTCATTATCTAGGCTTATGACACACCCTCTGAGTTTTCTACGAATTTACCTTGCAAATATAGGCAAATTAACGCAAACGGGCAAGCTTTTTGAATATTTTTTTCTTCTTAAAGCCATCAAACTTACATTTTGATATCAGATTGAAATGCTTGCGGGCTGTTACTCGGGTGCTGCGGGTGTCATCGTCATCCTCCATCATGGCACGGAGCGTATCTTCTGATATACCATCCAATATAGTCATGGAAATAGGAGCATATTCATCAGCATCCTCAAAGGTATTCTTGTCTGTAACGCCTGTAGCCTGAGAATTATAATCCAGCATAATCAGAATCTTCTTCTTTGCCGAATAGAAGATTACCGACATATCGCCATCCTCATTGTCCTCTCCCATATTGGTAAGGCCCAACTTGGCTGCCGCATTCTTCAGAGTCTGATAGTCGCTGCTTCCGCCATTATAATAAACGGCACCACCCTTGCCCAGATTGAGACTTTCCGTAATCAGCAGTGCCAAAGGAGCCTTTGCCTCCAGCTGTGGAGTGATGGAAGGGAAGCCTGCATCTACCGGCTTGACGTTGCGAAGCGTCTTGGCTGCAACCAGGAGCTGATAGTTCATCATCTTGCCAACCAACTTGGCATTTTCATCATATTTTTCTTCAGTTTCCTGTTCATCAGCATCATTATCAGAAGCCTCCTGGCAGAAAACTCCATTTCCTTCCAGTGAGAACACGAAATCATTGCCGTTTCTCTGTACGGTGCACTTCATTTCCTTGCCCGGCATAGTCTGGAACTGGCGCTTCTCAGCTTGATTAGCCACGTAGGCAGTTACACCATCCGTATAGGTAGTCTTCTCCTTATCATACTGAGCTACCATGACAGACATCAAGATGTTAGATTTTTCTTCTGGTATCAGCATCATGGCATTATCCAGGATAACCACACCGCTAAGCGGACTCGTGTAGGTTGGTATAGGCCATTCTTCATTGCCCAGAACATCAGAGAAGATATGGATCATATTGGTATTGACACCACCAGAGCCGCTTACAATCAGTTCTACATATACATCCTCATTCTCGATGGTTATGTCTCTTGAAATCTCATCACCCCGATAGGTTCGGGCATGTACGGTGGCTTTACCCTTCATATCCTTCGGTACATACACATTGAAGTTACCATCCTTATCTGTCTGGAGAACTTCTGTCTTAGCTTTATCCGTCTGCACCCATACCGAAGAGCGGATGCCGTCGCCCCGCTCGTTCATCACCTTGCCATATACGCGAACCAGGTGAGGCAGCGTGATATCCATCTGACGTCTTTCTCCCGGAGAGAGGGCAGGAACCTTTACGGAGACCTTCTGGTCGATGCCGCCATAGTACAGATCCTTCACCGTGATGCTGAAAGCAGTATTGGCAGGAACCTCATGAGAATAATATCCATCTGATTGGGTTACAGTAGAGGCCAGCAACTGTCCGATGCTCAATCTTACACCTGGCAGAGCCTTGCCGGTATCATCCTTTACATATCCATAAACAGTGCCCTGCTTTTCAGGATAATCCAGGTTAACCCAGGAGAAATGAGCCACTTCTCCTACATATACATTTCCCTGAAGCTGGGCACTTCCTTCTTCCTCCCAGAGTCCTGTCTTCTCATTGAAGCTCCACAAAGGGATGCTGGCTGGCGGATTCTCACCCATTCCGGCTGGTATCGGGAAGGTAAGCTTTGCCTTGCAGCCATCCTTGAGCTGCAGCTTGTCGCCATTTTCGGCATACATGTTCAGGTCGGTCATTCCGTAGGAAACCAGTTGGGCGCTGGAGTTGTCGGAACGCACAGCGGCGAGGTCGCCACCCGGCATCATCTCAGAGAATCGTTCATTGTTAGGATCCAGATACACCATCTCCGATTTCACCTTTCCGGTATAGCCGGCTCCGGTGCCATCCACCTTGTATCCATCCTGCGGCATATCAATCTTCATTTCGCCAGCCTGCAGGGTCTGGTCGGATGAAGAGGAATAGGTCTTGATGCTGGTGAAATCATTGTTCTCCTTCCTGCACATCACCACCTCCCAGCTTGCGCCATCGGCAGCATCATCGTCAGCATCCATAGAACGCACCACATCAAAATAGCCCGCCTTGCTGAATCTCACTACCGAGCGGTCGTTCAGCACACTTACTACCTGAATCTGATCGAATTCAAAGAATCCGTCGGTATTGGTAGTAGCAGCAGAAGAGCCGCTCACGATGCTCACACCCTCGATTGGAGTGCCGCTGGCATCTCTCACGATACCCGAAAGAGCGATGTCTTCCATTCTTCCTTCTACGAGTTCCGGTGGATTAATGCCTCCATCGTCGTCGTCATCATCATCTCCCTCATTCAGCAAATTCTGAATTTTACTGCATGAAGCGAACGTCATCAACATCATCAACAATGCCATGAACACAAAAGTTAAGCTGTGAATTTTCCGTCTCATAAGCCTTACATGTTTATCAGTTAATACAAAATAGAATCTTATTGATTGAACAAATAGAATCTTATTGATTGCAAAGATATATAAAAAAATGTATATTCGCAACCTCCCTTTTCGGGTCATTGTGCCTGTTTGTTATCAAATGCGTTTAAACGTCGATTTTTCGGGCTTATCCGACAATAAAAAAACAAACTATACGGTTAAAACGGGCTGAACCAACGGTCACCGGCCGAAGGGAAAGGTAAAGCCCAAAAGCTCTTAGCCCAGGGCATCGCCCTGGGTATAATAGCAATCAATA
>OIZE01002436.1_pt1 | contig 9905 bp, 8 predicted proteins | sample 1588421 | NCBI WGS metagenome assembly OIZE01 (sample SAMN03283251) | human gut metagenome | biome: human-associated habitat; material: feces | host: Homo sapiens | place: USA | collected 2013
AATCGTACCCGTCTTATCCAATACAATCGTATCAATCGAATGTAGCTGTTCTAATATGGCAGCCGACTTAATTAAAATCCCATTTTCCGCTGCCTTACCCGTACCTACCATAATCGCAACTGGCGTAGCTAAACCTAAGGCACAAGGGCAAGAAATTACAAGCACACTAATCGCATTGGATAACGCAAATTGAATCGTTTGACCACTGATCAACCATGCGACAAATGTAATCAATGCGATTAAAATCACAACTGGAACAAACACTCCACTCACTTTATCTGCCAAACGAGCAATAGGGGCCTTTGAATTACCTGCATCATCGACTAGCTGAATGATCTTAGCCAAAGTTGTATCTTCACCTACTTTTTCAGCCTCAAACTGAAAAGTACCATTCTCATTCATAGTAGCTGAAATAACTGAATCCCCTACATTCTTTTCTACCGGAAGACTCTCACCCGTAATCGCCGACTGATCCACATAACCTGTACCCGAAATGACTTTACCATCTACTGGAATTCTTTGTCCCGGACGAATTACAACTACATCATGAATTCGAATACTTTCACTCGATACAACAATTTCTTTACCATCCCTTAAAATTGTCGCATTTTTTGGTGCTAAGTCCACCAACTTGTCTAAGGCATCACTCGTTTTTGCCTTGGATCTAGACTCCAAATACTTTCCAACACTAACCAAAGTCACAATTGTTGCGGCCGACTCAAAGTATAAAGAGTGCATTGCCATATGGGCCATTTCCATATTCTGCACACCAAAATAATAGGCCATCTGATAAATACCGACCAAGCCATACACAAAGCTTGCACCTGAACCCATCGCAACTAAAGAATCCATGTTTGCCGACTTTTTAATTAAAGCCTTAAAACCAGTAATAAAGAAATGTCTTTGAATAAACAATATAAATAGACATAGAATCAGCTGTGTTAAGGCTGAAACCATCATCCATTCCATACCCTCTAAAATAGGAAGGCCCACCATAGGACCCATCGCAATTAGAAGTAAAGGAACCAATAAAACTAAACTCAAAGTCAATCTTTGTTTAGCACTTCTTTGATCCGATTCCACTCGATTCTGACGATTCTGCCATTCTTTGCGAACCTCTGTCTTTTGACCATGCACACTAGCTCCATAGCCAATCTGTTTTACAGCTTCACAAATCGTTTGTTCATTCACCTTATCTTGATCAAATTCAACCTTCATTGAATTCGATAATAAAGAGACATCACAATGACTCACACCATCTAACTTACTCACAACACGAGTTACATTAGCCTGACAAGCCGCACATGTCATGCCTGTCACATCAAACTTTTCTTCCATTAAAACCACCTACTTTAACTTCTTTACTAAATCCATAACCTCACTCATGATTTCTGTATTTCCATTTTGCACATCCTCAACAACACACGTATTTAAGTGTTCCTGCAAAACAATGTATCCAAATGCCTGCAAAGCACTCTCTACAGCCGCTACCTGCACTAAGATGTCGCCACAATAACGATTCTCCTTCAACATATTCTCAATTCCATTCAATTGTCCTACCATACGATGAAGACGATTCGTCAATTGTTTGATTTCTTTCTCATCTCTAGGCTTATGCTTTTTATGACAACACTCACTCATTGATCTCACCTCGACATAATGATATACCCCATATAGGTATATTTCAAGTGATATGATTTGTGGCATAATAAAAGAAAGGAAAAAACTCTATGAAATATAATTATTACGTGTACCTGCCAAGAATTGGAACCATTCTTGTCATGTTTTTAACGTGCAGTGCACTCTTCTCAAAAGAAATCTTTTTTAATATCATATACCTTGTTTTTGTCGTGCTCTTTAGCCAAATTCTATTTATATATGAAAAAAGACTATTAAAAAACAATGAACCACAATACGAAAAAATCAGTTTTCGCGATTCATTGTTGATGTATCCCATTCTATTAAAAATTGAACTATTCCTATTTGCGATTGTCAGCCTATTTAGTATATTGATCCTTCTATGCATCAATAAAACCATTATGGCACTCATCACATTTGGAGTTATCACAATTATTATTTCACTCTATTTCAATATGCGAAGGCACTAGTAAACGTCATTAAAGAGTAAGACAGTTCTGATTTTATCGTCTTACTCTCCTTTTTATTTTTTGAATAATTATAAACATTTTTTATCTATACTTCTCTAAGTTGCTTTAAATATATCATTGCTCATTTTACTTGGTTTATCTCCAACTGGACTCATGCCGTGCCCGCACACATTAAAAGCGAACCCTACCATTATTATGATAGTGATTCGCTCGTTTGATCTGCTTTTTCTGTTTGCCGCAACATGCGATATCCAACCCCCACATGCGTCTGAATATATTTAGGATTTGAAGTGTCTGGCTCAATCTTTTTACGCAATGTAGCCATAAACACACGAAGACTTGGAGTCTCTGTACCCTGAACGCTTCCCCACACTTCTTGCATGATATAATTATGTGTTAAAACCTTATCGGTATTTTTAGCTAAAACACACAACAATTTATATTCAATCGGTGTTAAATGGATTTCATGCCCATTCTCATATACACAACCCTGCGCATAGTTGATTGTCAAATCTCCATTTTCATATACACTCTCATTTACACTTATGGTCTGACTATTATTTAATCTTCGAATTGTTACACGAAGTCTAGCTAACAATTCATCCACTGAAAATGGTTTTGTCAAATAATCATCGGCCCCTAAATCTAAAGCTTTCACTTTATCTTGATCTTCACTTCTTGCCGAAACCACAATAATTGGAATATTTGACCAAGAACGAACCTTCTTTATAACTTCCAAACCATCCATATCTGGCAGTCCTAAATCTAGAAGCATAATGTCAGGATTATAAGAAAGCACATTCATGATTCCTTGCTTCGCTGTTTTTGCCAGACGAAACTGATAATTTTCCATCTCTAGAGTTGTCGTAATCAAATTCCCAACCGCAATATCATCTTCAATTACTAAAATTTGAACTTTATTCATACAACTTTACCTCCACTGCATCCAATACAAACTTAAAACAAGCTCCATGAGGCGTTACATTCTCAACCCAAATCGTACCACCATGCGATTGAATAATAGATTTACACAAAGATAGACCTAGACCCATGCCACGTCTTGTATCTCCACCTCGATTGTTTTCCGTATAGAACATCTCAAACAATTGATCTGGATGTAAAACACCATTTCCATCATCTTGAACTTCAATTAAAATTTTATCCTCAACCCGCCTAGCATTCAAAGAAATATTTGAATTTTCAGGCGTATATTTGATCGCATTATTTATTAAATTCACTAAAACCTGAATAATCAAGCGTGCATCCATATTAGCCATCAATAAATCATCCTCTAAATGCATAGAAATATTATGTTTACGTTTATTACGACCCAAATGATGAATGGCCTCTCTAAAAATATCCTCAATCATTTCTGGTTGTAAATTCAACTGCATCGTACCATTTTCAATTCTCGTTATAAACAATAAGTTTTCCACCAAATCATACAACCACATCGCATCATTATAAATATCTTGATACAATTCCTTCTTCTTTTCTTGTGAAAACGCATTTTCGTTTTCCAACAATAAACCGGCATTGCCTGAAATACTAGTCAGTGGCGTTCTTAAATCATGCGAAATCATACGTAATAAATCGGCTCGCAACGCCTCTTGTTTGGCTTGCTGCTCAATTTTTAGATTTTCTAAACGAATCATTTCCTTCTCTAAAGCCATACCACACTCGTCCAATATCGCAAGCCACAAATTTTTTTCAAAAGAATCTATCTTATCTTTTAATACAATTCCAACCACGCCTAACACTTCGTGCGTTCCATTAATAGGTAAATATAAACACATCGAATCCGAATGATAACTCGTTGTCTTTCCAGCCTCATGCCTATTTTTATAAACCCAAGCCACAATATCCGTTTCTACAGGACACTGTCCTAATAGAATAGGCTCATCATTATGTGGATACAACACTAAATCCGTATCCAATAATTTATGCAGTTGTTTTAACATCGAAGCATAGATCGCATTCATATCATTCGCCTTTTGAAGCATCTGGCTCATCTCCAATAAGACTTGCGTACGATACACCTGTTTGGCATTTTCGAAAGATTGTTTCTTTAATCTTGTCATTAATGAACTAGATGACATGGCCACCACAAACATAACAATATATGTCGTAATATAGCTTGGATCACTCAACAAAGAAAAGTAGGGGTATGTAAAGAAAAAGTTAAAGCATAATACAGAAATCAAAGATGCCAACAAACTATAGATATATCCACTTGTCCAAATGGATACAAATACAATGCCCAAGATATAGATCATAATAGGCGTTGTAATCAAAAATTGAAAGTGCATAAATCCCTTGCCAATAAGCGTACAAAGAAAAAGAATCCCCATCATTTTTAATGTATCTTTCAATGAAAAACTCAAAAGATTAAAATTAAAATGAAACATGCGACGATAATCCTGCGGATAATTCACAGAATATATATCAATATCTTTCAACTTAAACAATGCTTGTTTCGCCAAATTTTTTTCTAAAACAACACAATCCACCTGAGAAACACCCACATATTCCACAAGCTGAGGCAATACATCCTGTCCATAAAGAATCGTTACTTTTGCCCCTTTACTCTCCGCATACTTAATATTTTCACGTAAACAACTCTTTGATGCCGCACTTGCCCCCTCATATTTTGGAGTTTGCACAAAAATAGCACTCAATACTGCATGATTGCTTTTCGCAATTTGAGCTCCCTTATCAATAACTCTAGAATTATATTTAGAAGCCGATAAACATATTAATACATTCGCCATAAAGTTAGTATAACACAAGCCCACAAAGAATCATTCATCTTAACATTGTCTTAACATAGTGTTAGAATACTTTATGGAATCTTAATACAGACTAGTGTAGAATGTTTTAAGATATTAGAATAGGTGGTTTTATGTTTAAAAAACGTATGAAACGCATTACCCCAGGACAAATGATCATCCTCAGTTTTGCGACTATGATATTTATCGGTGCCTCCCTGCTTATGCTTCCATTTTCCACAAACGATGGTAAGGGCGCACCATTTTTAGATGCATTATTCACTTCAACCAGTGCCTCCTGCGTAACCGGACTGATTATGCATGACACAGCACAATATTGGTCCCCATTTGGACAACTCATTATCTTGATTCTGATTCAAATTGGAGGTATGGGCGTCATTACGATGGCCATTCTACTCTTTGTTCTTGGAGGCAAGAAAATTGGTTTTAAACAAAGATATTTTATGCAACAATCTATTTCTGCCCCAAAACTAGGGGGTATTATCCGAAACACAAAATGGATTCTAAAAGCTGCATTATGCGTCGAAGCACTAGGTGCCATCTTATTAGGCATACGCTTCTTACCGCGTTTTGGACTTGTCAAAGGCCTATGGTATTCCATATTCCATTCCATCTCTGCCTTTTGTAACGCAGGCTTTGATTTAATGGGCACAAACCAAGCTTACTCATCTTTAACAGGATATGCCGGTGATATTTTAGTATCCAACGTCATTGCAGCACTAATCGTACTTGGTGGCTTAGGCTTCTTTGTCTGGAAAGATGTTGTTGAATACAAACATCATTTACATAAATATTCACTACAATCCAAAGTTGTATTATTTACTACTGCAACATTGTTGATCATCAGTACACTCTATTTCTTTATCAATGACTTTAGCCATTGGAATATGCGTCTAGCCGATCAAATCAACGTTTCCATTTTCCAAGCCGTATCCCCAAGAACAGCTGGATTTAATACGATTGATTTAAACAAAATGAATCAAAGCAGCATTTTCTTTATGACACTACTTATGTTGATTGGAGGAAGCCCACAAGGTACGGCCGGAGGATTTAAAACAACAACATTAGCCGTATTGATTCTTAGTATTCGTGCTGTATTCAATCATAAACAAAACCCACAATGTTTTGGAAGAAGAATTTCCATGGACACATTAAACAATGCTACAGCCTTATTTATGTTATTTATGGTATTATTCTTTACAGGAGCACTCCTTATTTCGGCCTTCGATCAACTACCCATTCTTGACGCCCTATTTGAAGCGGCCTCTGCCATTGGAACCGTTGGACTTACATTAGGAATCACACCCACACTATCAAGTGCATCACATTGTATTTTAATTTTCTTGATGTTCTTTGGAAGAGTTGGAGGCTTAACTTTACTTTTAGCCATTTCAAAACATCAAGTTGTCGCAAACGCAAATTTACCACAAGAAAATATCACAATTGGATAACAGGAGGAACATATGAAATCAGTATTAATTATTGGTATGGGACGTTTTGGACGTCACATGGCACAAAAACTATATGATTTAGGGCATGACGTTTTAGCCATTGATAAAAATGAAGAAAAAATCAACAAAGTATTATCTTATGTCACAAATGCACAAATTGGAGATTCTACCGACGAAAGCTTTATTGACTCACTAGGCGTATCGAACTTTGATCTTTGCGTTGTAGCCATTGGAGATGACTTTCAAAGTTCACTCGAAACAACAGCCCTATTAAAAGATTATGGATCAAAACTTGTTGTCGCAAGAGCCGTACGCGATGTACACGCTAAATTCTTATTGCGCAATGGAGCCGATGAAGTTGTATATCCTGAAAAACAAATTGGTAACTGGGCCGCCGTACGTTTTTCAAGCGAAAACATCTTTGACTACGTACAACTTACTCCAGAATATTCCATTTATGAAATTGCCGTACCAACCGCTTGGATTGGAAAAACCATGTTAGAACTCGATATTCGTAGAAAATACCATATCAACATTCTAGCTACCAAAATCAATGGAATTCTAGACCCACTTCCAAGTGCTGAACATACTTTCCAGGAATCCGAAAACATTCTTATTCTTGCGCAAAATTCAGACGTACAAAAATTCCTTCGTTTTTAATGAAATCTTAACATGACGCCTCATTCTTTTACACCGTTTAAACATTTATAATTCTACAATAAAGGTGTAAGAAAGAGGCGATTATTTATGTTAGGAATTTTATCAATAGGATCCGTAATCTACATTTCTTTCTTAGTCCCACGACTCTTAAATCACATCTTAAATATCACTCACCATTAATGTATGCCACGAGCATACCAATTATCCCCATTTTTAAGTTATAAATATACTTAAGAAAGGGGATTTTATTATTATGAAAACATGGAAACTAGTCAGTGGAATCATTTCCATTGTATTAAGTGTATTTGTCGTATTCCAAAGTATGATAGCAGGCCTTGCAAACGCACTAGAAGAAAGTGGACAAGTAAGTGGCAGTGCAGGACTTGTTGTTAGTATATGCATGCTTTGTGGAGGAATTGTATCGATTGTATCTAGAAAGAATAATTCAAAAGGAACCAACATTGCACTTCTAATTCTATTTAGTTTAGCTACATTAACAGGCTTTGTACTTGCAGGAAACTATTCAGACCTCATTTGGTCAGCATGGTGCTTGATCAATGCAGTACTAGCCTTCATCTCATTAAGAAAAGGTGCCATTAAAATCTGACACCTTTTAAAAACGCTTTACTTATCAAATAAATAGATGCTTTTACACATTTTTCCGCACTTTTTAGTATTGCTTTTGCACATTTTTCCGAGGTTTTTAGTAACTATTTTACACATTTTCCTGAAGCATCAAAAAAGACAGCAATTAAGCTGCCTATCTTACCATATCACGAGTGATGTCTTTTAAGCTTTTAGCCCCACACATCTCCATAGTATCTTGAAGTTCACTGCCAAGTTTATCCACTAAGACTTGAATACCTTCTTCTTTTGCTCCATAGATCGCATTCACAAATGGACGAGCTACAATGACAGCATCCGCACCTAATGCCAAAGCCTTAAAGATATCGACACCATTACGAAGTCCACCATCCACAAAGATTTTCATACTGCCATCTACAGCTTTTACAACCTCTTCGAGTACTTCAGCAGTTGCAGGCGTCTGATCTTGAACTCGACCACCATGATTCGAAACCACAATTGCACTAGCTCCCGCTTTTTTTGCCTTTAAAGCCCCCTTCACACTCATAACACCCTTCACAATAAATGGTACAGGTGTATTTGAAATGATTGCCTTTAATTGTTCTGTATTCATTCTTCCTGCAGGAGGCTGACACCCCTTTAAGAAAGGAAGTCCAGCTGCATCTACATCCATAGCTACCGCAAAGGCATTACTGTTTAAAGCTAAATTTAGCTTTTCCAAATAAGTCTCTAAGCTCCAAGGTTTAACGGTTGGAATACCATACCCATTATTCTCTTTAATAATTCGTGTCGCATTTTCCATTATACTAGGATCTTTTCCATCTCCTGTAAACGCACAAATGCCAGCTTCTATACAACCTTTTACTAAGATATCATTATATCCATTATCATCATATGCATCTGAATAGTGCATGGCTACAGCTCCTACAGGACCTGCAAAAATCGGATATTTAAATGTATGACCAAATAGTTCTAATTCTGTACTTACTGGCTCATTATCTGTAATTGTATCCATATTTACACGAATGTTTTTCCAAGCATCATAGTTACGCATCGCAACATCCCCAATCCCTTTAGCACCAGGACCTGGAATCGTATTTCGACATGCCTTTCCATCACATACAGGACAAGACTTACATAATTTTGTCCCCATCACTTCACGACTTTTTTCCATCAATTCCATATAATTCATAATCATTCCTCCATTACATTCGCTATAACTAAACCTAATATTCCGGCTACCAGTTTCACAACCACAAACCAAGTCACACTTGCAGGATTGACTGAGGCAATAAAACCGAGTTGTCCGCCAAACACAAAAGCCCCACTCAATGAAAAGGCAGCATTTAAAATCTTGCCCTTCTTATTCATCTTACTAAATAAAGGAAGCATCGCAATACTTGTTCCAAAAGATAAGATAATTCCCATGACCGAATACTTATTAATATTTAATATTTGACCTACTCTTTCAATCTGACTCGAAAACTTTCTTAATACAATTTCACAAAATACTAAAGAACCACACACAATAATACTCATTTGAAATACAATGCGTAGTGCTTCATTGATTAATGTCGCATTTGTGAAGTTCATATTGAAAAAGAAGGTTAGACAAACTAGAAAAAAGAAAATATACCCAAGCATTTGTACTAATTTAGAAAATACGGTTAATACCACAATTAATGTTTTAAATGAAATAAAAAATAAACCAATCAAAATAGCACAAATAAGAATTACGGGTAAAAACACAATCAAAAAATGATCAATATGCAATAAAAAGCCACAACCAATAAGAATAGGTAATAAACCTAAAATACCATACACAACTCCTTTTAAATAGTGATTCAAATCATCTTTATCCAGTTCATTTAAAAAGATTGGCAATTGAAAACTAATCAAGCACCCCAAAGTAGATGTTAATAATACACCACAGAAAATCAAGATATTATCTGCATGTGTCATAGACTCTATAATGGAATAGCCTCCAAGATCTGGCGCCAACAAACTCGAAATAATCATTTCTTTATTTTCAAATAAAGTGGCATGACCATTTAAAAACGCAATCGCAATACAATAAAAGCCTCCTACGCTCATCATAAAATCGCCCATCGTTATAATGCCTCGATCAAAAGAAGTGGCTAGTCCAAGTCGATTCTTAAACATCTTGTCAAATAAGCCTAAAGCGGCAAAGCATAATAAAATAAAAATAATCGGATTCATGCATTCATTCTATTATAATAATGAAAAAAAGTCGAAGAAAATTTCTTCGACTAATGTGCGTTACTTGCTGCAACTTTTACTCTAGACCACAA
>OIZE01002451.1_pt1 | contig 9854 bp, 7 predicted proteins | sample 1588421 | NCBI WGS metagenome assembly OIZE01 (sample SAMN03283251) | human gut metagenome | biome: human-associated habitat; material: feces | host: Homo sapiens | place: USA | collected 2013
TTTTATATGCGCGGATCGGTATACCCCATTGCCCAAAATGCGGCAGAGAGATCAAAAAACAGACGGTGGATCAGATGGTTGACCAGATCATGGAGCTTCCGGAAAGAACAAAGATACAGCTTTTAGCGCCTATGGTCAGAGGAAGAAAGGGGCGTCACGAAAAGGTTCTGGAACAAGCCAGAAAGAGTGGATACGTTCGTGTAATGATAGACGGAAACCTGCACGAGCTGTCTGAAGATATCCAGCTGGAAAAAAATATCAAGCATAATATCGAGATCGTGGTCGACCGCCTTATTGTAAAGGAAGGGATCGAAAAGCGATTGACCGATTCGATCGAAACGGTCATGAAGCTGACAGATGGATTGATGATACTAGACGTTGCAGATGGTGAACCGATCAATTTCAGCCAGAATTTCTCCTGCCCGGATTGCGGGATCAGTATCGAGGAGGTCGAACCGCGAAGCTTCTCCTTTAATAATCCCTTCGGCGCCTGCCCGGAGTGTTTTGGACTGGGTTATAAAATGGAGTTTGATGAGGATCTAATGATCCCGGATAAATCTCTTAGTATCAATCAGGGGGCAATCGCAGTAATGGGATGGCAGTCCTGTGCTAAGGAGGGAAGCTTTACCCGTGCGATACTGGATGCTCTGGCAGCGGAATATGGTTTTGATCTGGATACTCCGTTTTGCAATTATTCCAAGGAGATCCATGACGTCCTCATATACGGCACAAACGGAAGATCGGTCAAGGTGCATTATACCGGACAGCGCGGCACAGGTGTGTATGATGTGGCGTTTGAGGGATTGATCGCAAATGTAAACCGGAGATATCGGGAGACCTTTTCCCAGACCAGCAAGGCGGAATATGAGAGCTTTATGCGAATCACGCCCTGTACGGCGTGTCACGGACAGCGTTTAAAGAAGGAATCGTTGGCTGTTACCGTCGGCGGAAAAAATATATATGAAGCAACAAATATGTCCATCGTGAAATTCCGGGAGTTTATTGACAGTCTGAAGCTTTCGGAAATGCAGAAAATGATTGGCGAACAGATCTTAAAGGAGATCCGTGCCCGTATTTCCTTCCTGATCGATGTCGGGCTGGACTACCTTTCCTTATCCCGGGCTACAGGAACACTCTCCGGCGGGGAGGCCCAGAGGATCCGTCTTGCGACGCAGATCGGCTCCGGGCTGGTCGGTGTGGCTTATATTCTGGATGAGCCCAGCATCGGGCTCCATCAAAGAGACAATGACAAGCTTTTAAAAACTCTGCTTCATCTCCGGGATCTGGGAAACAGTGTGATCGTGGTGGAGCATGATGAGGATACGATGAAAGCGGCGGACTGCATTGTGGATATCGGGCCGGGAGCGGGAGAACATGGTGGACAACTTGTCGCTGTCGGCACCGCCAAAGAGATCATGAAGTGTCCGGAATCCATTACCGGAGCATATTTGAGCGGTCGGCTTTCGATACCGGTTCCTAAGGAAAGAAGGGAGCCCTCCGGCTGGCTTACGATTCGTGGTGCAAGGGAAAATAACCTTAAAAATATTGATGTCAGGATCCCGCTCGGGGTCATGACCTGTGTGACAGGCGTATCCGGATCGGGAAAAAGCTCTCTGATCAATGTGATCCTTTACAAGGCATTAGCCAGACAGCTGAACCGCGCCCGGACGATCCCGGGGGCATACGATAAAATTGAAGGAACAGAGCAGCTGGATAAGATCATTGCGATCGATCAGTCTCCAATCGGCCGCACTCCGCGTTCCAATCCTGCAACCTACACAGGAGTTTTTGACTTGATCCGCGATCTTTTTGCATCTACACCGGATGCGAAAGCAAAGGGATACGGGAAAGGAAGATTCAGCTTTAATGTAAAAGGCGGCCGCTGTGAGGCGTGCAGCGGGGACGGGATCATTAAAATAGAAATGCATTTTCTTCCGGATGTCTATGTGCCCTGCGAGGTCTGCGGTGGAAAGCGATATAACAGGGAAACGCTGGAGGTCAAGTATAAGGGAAAGAGTATTTACGATGTGCTCAACATGACCGTCGAGGAAGCGTTAAAATTCTTTGAGAATGTGCCTTCGATCGCCCGAAAGATCGAGACCTTGAATGATGTCGGACTTTCCTATATCCGTCTGGGTCAGCCATCGACGGAGCTGTCCGGAGGAGAAGCCCAGAGGATCAAGCTGGCCTCCGAGCTGTCGCGGCGGGGAACCGGAAAGACAATCTATATTCTTGATGAGCCGACGACAGGGCTTCATTTCGCGGATGTCCATAAGCTTGTTGAGATATTAAGGCGTCTGTCTCAGGGCGGAAATACGGTCGTAGTGATCGAACACAATCTGGATGTGATAAAAACGGCAGATTATATCATTGATATGGGCCCGGAGGGCGGAGATCGTGGTGGAACCGTGATCGCCTCGGGAACACCGGAGGAGATAAGTGAAGTTCCCATCTCCTATACCGGACAATATGTTAAAAAATATCTGTCGAAAAAGCATACTTGGGACTAGCCGCCGCGTTTGCAGATTGGTATAATAAGGGAAGAATGATAATACTTCAGGAGGGCTTTATATGTTATTGATCAAGGGCGCGGAGCTTTACGCACCGGAATACAAGGGTAAAAAAGATGTTCTGATCGCAGGCGGAAGGATCGAGAAAATCGGAGAAGAACTCTCTGCCTGTAACGATTGCCAGGTGATTGACGGAACTGGAAAGATTGTAGCACCGGGTATTATTGATCGCCATGTTCACATTACGGGAGGTGGCGGAGAAGGCAGCTTCCACACACAGGCACCGCCGGTTCAGCTCTCGAGCCTGATTAAGGGCGGAGTGACTACCGTGATCGGTGTTCTGGGAACAGATGGGATCAGCAGAAGTGTTGAGAATCTTTTCGCTAAGGCAAAGGCACTGAAGGAGGAAGGAATTTCCGCATATTGCTGCTGCGGAGCTTATGGATATCCAAGTCCTACGATCACCGGAAGCATCAGCAAGGATATCATGTTCATTGATGAGATCCTCGGATTAAAGCTTGCGATCTCAGATCATCGTGCACCGAATATTTCAGTGGACGAGCTGATCCGTTTGGGCAGCGATGTGAGAACGGCGGCAATGCTGAGCGGAAAGCCGGGCTTTATCTGTCTTCACATGGGCGGCGATAAGAGATGTCTTGCTCCGGTGTTTGAGGCGCTGGAAAAGACCTCCATTCCGATTAAAACATTCCATCCGACACATGTAGGCCGTGACAAGGATCTTCAGGCAGATGCCTTCAAGTTTGCAAAGATGGGCGGCACGATCGATATTACCTGCGGACAGTTTGAAAAGAAGATGATCTCGGTGGCAGAATCTCTGAAAGAAGCAAAGGCGCAGGGTGTTCCGATGGAGAAGATCACGATCAGCTCGGACGGACAGGGAAGCTGGTCGAATTATGATGCTGAAGGTCATCTGACAGAGATGGGAGTTTCTGATGTAGATACCGTTTACCGCCAGATCGTTTTTGAAGTTCAAAAAGAAGGAATGGCACTGGAGGAAGCACTTACTTATGGAACCAGCAACGTGGCGAAGGCTCTGGAGCTGTACCCGAAGAAGGGAACGGTAAGTGAGGGAAGTGATGCAGATGTTCTGATCCTTAATTCCGATCTCTCCATGAACACTGTTATCGCCAACGGAACGGTGATGATGCAGGATGGCGCCCTTCTCAAAAAGGGAACCTACGAAGCATAATCGTGGGAGGATAATCCCACGACCTCTCATTTATAAGAATATTAAAAAATGTTGGGGTCAATATCTTTTCGTTGAATCCTCTTGCAAAGAGGTGGACTTTCATTTATAATTAAGTACACTTGAGGGCATCTGTCCTGATGCTCTCGGCAGGGACTGTATGAAATTATGTGGAACTGTCAGAGCGGCAGTTCCACATTTGTATACCGTATAATAACATCCCGAAGATAAGTTAATTTTACAGGAGGCCTACGATGAATCAGGAAAAGATTATCGTTATTGACTTTGGCGGTCAGTATAACCAGCTGGTGGCCCGCCGAGTTCGTGAATGTAATGTATATTGTGAGATCTACTCTTACCGGACTCCGATCGAGCAGATCAAGGCAATGAATCCGAAAGGGATCATCTTAACCGGCGGCCCGAACAGCGTTTACGAGGAAGGCGCTGCCACATGCAGCAAAGAGCTGTTTGAGATGGGGGTTCCGGTGCTCGGACTTTGCTATGGCGCTCAGCTTATGATGCATGTTCTCGGTGGAAATGTCTGCAAAGCACCGGTGCGTGAGTACGGTAAGATCGAAGTAACTGTTGACAAGACCAGCAAGCTGTTTGGAAATGTATCGGAAAAAACGATCTGCTGGATGAGCCATAACGATTATATTGAAAAGCTCGCTCCCGGTTTCCGCATCGTCGGTCACACTGCAGACTGCCCGATCGCAGTAGCAGAGTGTGAAGAAAAGAAGCTCTATGCGATCCAGTTCCATCCTGAGGTTCTCCATACAAAGGAAGGTATCAAGATGCTCCACAACTTCATGTATGAAGTCTGCGGATGTGCAGGAACATGGAAGATGGATGCATTCGTTGAAAACAGCATCAAGGCACTCCGGGAAAAGGTCGGAAACGGAAAGGTTCTCTGTGCATTATCAGGCGGAGTGGATTCTTCCGTTGCGGCTGTTATGCTGTCAAGAGCTGTCGGTGACCAGCTTACCTGCGTTTTTGTTGACCATGGCCTTCTTCGTAAAAATGAGGGAGACGAGGTTGAAGAAGTATTTGGACCGAATGGCTCCTACAACCTGAATTTCATCCGTGTAAACGCACAGCAGCGTTTTTACGATAAGTTAGCCGGTGTAGAGGATCCGGAGAGAAAGAGAAAGATCATCGGTGAAGAATTTATCCGTGTATTTGAGGAAGAAGCAAAGAAGATCGGTGCTGTTGACTTCTTAGTACAGGGAACGATCTACCCGGATGTAGTTGAGAGTGGATTAGGCGGTGAGTCCGCAGTGATCAAATCCCATCATAATGTCGGAGGACTTCCGGACTACGTTGATTTCAAGGAGATTATCGAACCGCTCCGTGACCTGTTTAAGGATGAAGTCCGCAAAGCCGGTCTGGAATTAGGAATCCCGGAAAAATTTGTGTATCGTCAGCCGTTCCCGGGCCCGGGACTCGGAATCCGTATCATCGGAGAAGTAACACCTGAGAAGGTTGCTATGGTACAGGAGGCCGATGCCATTTACCGCGAGGAGATCGCAAAGGCCGGACTGGACAAAGGAATCGGACAGTATTTTGCGGCCCTTACTAACATGCGTTCCGTTGGTGTTATGGGCGATGAAAGAACCTACGACTACGCGATCGCATTAAGAGCGGTAAATACGATCGACTTTATGACGGCAGAAGCCGCAGAGCTTCCGTGGGATGTACTTGGTAAGGTCTCCAGCAGAATCGTCAATGAAGTAAAGCACGTTAACCGTGTACTCTACGATTGCACAGGGAAACCGCCGGCAACGATTGAGTTTGAATAGTATAATAAAGCCCAGAAGCCTTATAAATCAAAGGTTTCTGGGCTTTGTGCTTGCAAAATGCTTGCAGTTTGAGGAAAATGCAACGAATAAACAAGCGAGGAGCCGATAAGGCTCCTTATTTTTTTGCACTTTGTATGAGCATTTGAGAATCAACCATTCGGAGTTCCAATTCTTGCTCAATTTCATCAGCACGGTTAAGTAAAAATGCTTTTGTTGTTTCATCTGGAGAAAATTGAGCTTCATCTCTTAAATGGTCGATGATAACTTTACTGTCTGCCCATTCCTTTAGAAAATGCTTTAATACAGGAGAATCAAAAGATATGGTCAGAGTATTTAGGTCAAATTTTCCATCAGCATCTTTGTTACCATGAAACTGAACTTTGCCAACTTTGGAGATAGCAAATAGATAAGGTGCAACTTCTCCAATGGTTTCTAAATGAATGTCTTGAAAAGAGGTGATACTAATATGTAAGGCATCAGCAATGCGTTGTAAAGGTTCTTGTTTGGGATTTCTATTACCTGTTTCGTACTTTTTTAGTGTACCCAGAGGAATACCAGAAAAATCCGCAAGCTGTTGTTGAGTCAACCCACGGAGTTCTCTATAATATCTGATTTTTTCGCTGACATTCATAATAATATCTCCAATCATATTTTTTTTATTCTAATACATTGTACATACATTGTCAAGAACAAAATGAGAACCTAAGCACAATAAAGATTGACAAAAAGTGTTACATTAGATAATATGAATACAAGGGGGACAAAATGGTCACCAAATAACAAAAAAGAGAACAAAATGGAGGTTGCGAATAATGAGTACATCGAAAAAATTAAAAAGTGAACAGCTTTTTGTGAGAGTAGAAACGGTGATGCATGATTTACAGATTTCCAGACCTTTTGCGTATCGCATGATTGCAGGTTGGAATGAAGAACTGAAAGAGCAAGGTTATACAACTATTTGCGGACGTATTCCAAAGGCTTATTATGAAAAAAAGATTTACGGCATGACTAAAGAATAAAACAGCCCTCCCTCGGCAAAGGAAGAGCTGTTAGAAAGTGCGGATATTTATTTCGTTTAATAAATTGTACCGCGTTTTTATATGATAATCAAGGAGAAACGTGGTCATGGGAAAATCTAGAAAGAGTACGATAAGGAAGTTTGAGTTTTATGAAACAATAACGGATAACGGTATAGAAAGCGGTTATGTCAGACTTGCTAATACTCAATTTCATTCGGATGCTGTGATGGATTTATCTGCAAATAGTTATAGGGTATTTACGTACATGAAGTTCAGAGCGAAAGGAAACAAAGTATTCACTTACACGTATGAGAATGCAATAAAAGATGCATCTATAAGCCGCCAAACATTTTTGAAAGTGAAAAAAGAATTGATAGATAATGGTTTAATAAAACAATTGGCATCAAATGCATATTCTCCGTCGAAGTTTGAATTTAGTGCGGAATGGAAGAATTACCATAGCAAAAGGAGAGATTGGTTTACAGATGAACGTATCGGTAAAAATGCTAAGAGCAAAAGAAAGCAACCACAAAGAAAATAACGGAAAACAAATAAAAGAATTTTACGAGTCTAAAAATTAGACGAGAGTGGCATCTAAAAATCAGACGACAAGAAAACAGTGAAAAACGTTGTCGTCTAAAAAATAGACCCTGCACTCATCTAAAAAATAGACGACAGTTCAAGTCTAAAAAATAGACGCATATATATGTATGCCATATATACTTGGACGATTAGGTATTAGGAGGATTAACTTTGAGTGCAAGCAAGGATACAAAAAGAGGAACTTGGAAGGTCTATATTCGATACATAGATTGGATGGGGAACAAGCAGATTAAAACTAAACGTGGATTTCAGACAAAGAAAGAGGCTTTGGCATGGGAGAGGGAATTTCTACAGTCGCAGTCTAAGGATATGAATATGAGTTTTAAGGCATTTGCAGAGATTTATATGAATGATATGAAGCCACGCATTAGGGAAAGCACAATGGAGAATAAGCGTTATATCATTGATAATAAACTTATTCCTTACTTTGGCTCACGCTCATTAGCATCTATAAAAGCATCGGATATTATCCAATGGCAGAATGAGTTGCTGAACGCCAGAGATGAAGATGGAAATGCATACTCACCGACATATCTGCGTACTATCCAAAATCAATTAAGTGCAATTTTTAACCATGCCAGAAGATTTTATTCGTTACCGGTCAATCCATCTGCACAAGCAGGAAAAATGGGGCGACAAAATGCTAAAGAAATGCATTTCTGGACGCAAGACGAGTTTTTGCAATTTATCGAGTATATGAAGGTCAAACCTGTGTCATATTACGCATTTGAGATATTGTATTGGACTGGAATTAGAGAGGGAGAGCTTCTGGCATTGACACCAAGCGATTTTAATTTTGTTACGAAGCAGTTAATTATCAATAAAAGCTATCAACGTATTGGACAGAAAGATATGATTGTTTCCTATTAGGAACGCTGTAAATACAAGGCTTTTCGGAGCCTACGAACCACAAAAAATAATATTTGATCTATCACATTACACAAAAAGCCGTCCGGCGTTCAAATCGGGCGGCTTTTTTGCGTGGATAGACCGGAAGGAGGCGGAAAAATAATTACAGAAATTTAACCAGCAAAATTGTGCAACTTTCACGAAAAGGAGGTTAGTGAATGGCAGATGAAAAATTGAACACAGGCCCCGGTGAGGAGAAGCTCCCGGAGGCTTCCGCTCCTGTTACGGTTGACGGGCCCCAGGCTCCGGCTCCCGAACAGACTGCCGCTCCCACACCCCAGCAGGAGGGGCCTGCCCAGCCCGAGCCCGGTGATGTGGTGGTGTCCTTTGACAAAATCAATGAGCTGATGAATGAAAAGCGGCAGACAGCCCGGGCCGAGGTAGAAAAAGAGGAGGCGGCAAAAGAGCCGGAGGAGAAAACGCAGGAGGAACCTCCCACCGCTGGGGATGATGAACCTAAAAAGGCCCGTCGGGGCCGTCCCCCAAAAGAGAAAAAAGCGGAGCCTGCTGGCAAGGAGGCGGCGAAGCCCCGCAAGGGCCGCCCACCCAAGGCGGATAAGGCGGCCCCCGGCGAGGCCACGCCGACTAAGCGAGACAAATTGTCCCGAAGTGGGAAAAAGGCTGCGGAGGTTAAAGCTGCCCCGGAACCCGAAAAGGCCCCACCCGAAAATGCGGCTCCGGCCCCGGAACAGGCTCCGCCTGAGCCAGCCGCTCCACCCCGTCCTGTGGAGGAAGGAAAGCTGGTCTATCTGAAACTTTCCGAAATGCATCCGTTCCACACATTCCGCCCCCACCCGTTTAAGGTGCGGGACGATGCCAAAATGCAGGAAACGGTAGCGTCCATCAAGGCAAACGGCGTAATGGTTCCTGGTCTTGCCCGCCCGGAAAAGGATGGCAACGGTTATGAGATCGTGGCGGGCCATCGCCGCCATCATGGTTGTGAGCTGGCCGGGCTGGAGGAAATGCCCTTTATCGTCCGGGAAATGACTGACCACGAGGCGGTACAGGCCATGAAGGACAGCAACAAGCAGAGGGATCAGACGCTCCCCAGCGAACTGGCCGCCCTGTTGGAACTGGAAGTGGAGGACATCAAGCACCAGGGCGGGCGGCTGAAAAATGTGGCCGAGGGCGATATTGGAAAACGCTCCGTTGAGATCGTGGGCGAGGCGCACGACATGAACTATAAAAAGGTCATGCGTTATCTGCGGCTGAACTCCCTTGTGCCGGAACTGCTGGACAAGGTGGACGATAAAAAAATGGGCTTTATGCCCGCTGTGGAGATTTCCTATATCCGCCCCAAAAACCAGCGGCTGATCGCTGTTTCCATTGACGGAGAACAGGCATCCCCCTCTCTGGCCCAGGCGAAAAAGCTCCGGGAGCTGGACAAGGACGGGAAACTCAATGGTGATGTCATTGATGGCATCTTATCAGAAAAGAAAAAGGAGGATCGAGGCGTGATTATTTCTACCGCTGAACTGGAAAAGTATTTTGGCAAGGAGGCCACTCCCGCCAAAATGAAGGAGCAGATCATGACTTTGCTGGACGAGTGGAAAGAGAAACAGCCGCCCGAACTGGCGAAGGCTCCGAAAAAGATGGAGCAGGACAAGTAACCACTTCGAGACATTTTGTCCCGAGGGCCCTGCCCTCCGCATCATGGCTCTGGTGGTATATATCCCCCGTCGCCGCCTGTTTTTTCGTACAGCCGGGAGCGGGCTGTCAAGGGTGCATCGCACCGCCGTTTTACGGCGGCCTGCCCTTGACGGTCTGCCCCGGCTGTGCTATTTCCCCGGCAAGCGGCGGGGGTATA